>LWDU01041116.1_pt1 | contig 36314 bp, 28 predicted proteins | sample 727161 | NCBI WGS metagenome assembly LWDU01 (sample SAMN04566230, study PRJNA314399) | hydrothermal vent metagenome | isolation source: deep sea hydrothermal plume seawater | place: Mexico: Gulf of California, Guaymas Basin | collected 2004-07-11 | reverse complement strand
TCTTCTTCAATTAATTGACAAATAATATGTCCAATTAAAATATGAGCTTCTTGTATTCTTGGAGTATCAACAGAAGGAACGCAAATCATAATATCACAAATATCTTTCATTTTTCCTCCATCTTTACCCGTAAAACCAACAGTAAGCATTCCTGTCTCTTTTGCTTTTCGCATTGCTTTTACTACATTAGGGGAGTTTCCTGAAGTTGAAATCCCAACCAAAATATCTCCTTTTCTTCCTGCAGCCTCAACCATTCTAGCATAAGTGGTTTCGTAGCCATAATCATTTGCCACAGCTGTCATATAAGACGAATTCACATGCAATGCCTCAGCATATAAAGGTGGGCGATCAGCATAAAATCTTCCGCTTAACTCTGCTGCAATATGCTGTGCGTCAGAAGCGCTTCCTCCATTCCCACACAACAACATTTTTTTATCATCTCTAAAAGCAGCTATACTTTTAATTACAATTTTCTGAATTTTTTCTTGTAAAATATCATCTTGAAAAACACGAGTATAGTTCTCAACAGCACTCTTTATACATTTATTTATTCTACTTTTCATCTCTTTGGTTTTTGGCTAAAATACAAATTAATACAATGATTGATACGCCAGTTTAGTTTGTCTTCCAATTTCATTCCAATCATATTTTGTATTTATTAATTTCTCTCCATTTATTCTCACTTGCTCTAGTTTCCCAGGATCTAATAAAATTAAATTTAATTTTTCAGCTAATGAAATTGGATTCTCACTTTCAAATAAAAAAGCAGTTTGCATATCAGTAACTACTTCTTTTAATGGAGGCAAATCAGAAACCAAAGTGGGTTTCCCATAACTAAGCGTCATCATAAGGACACCACTTTGGAATATTTTATTGTAAGGAAGAACCACTAAATCGGCAGCACAATAATAATGTTCAACATCAGCATGAGGAATAAACTTTGTATGCAAAAGGCAATAATCTGACAAATTATTTTCATCAATAATCCTTTGATAATTAGAAAAATCATTCTCCCAAGGCTTTCCTGCAATTAGTAGTAACACATCAGGATTTTCCTTTATAACATTCTTTAATGCATGCAATAAAACATCTAATCCTTTTACCTTTTTTATCATTCCAAAAAATAACAATACCTTTTTTTCATTAGGAATTCCCAAGTGTTGTCTAGATTTTTCTTTATCATTTTGCACATGAATAAAAGGAATGTAATTTCCATGAGGCACTATATAAATACAAGAAGATAAGGTAGGGTTAATTTTTACAATTTCTGATTTACTAAATTCATTATGAGTAAGTATTAAATCAGTCAATTTATAAATCATACTTCCAATAATTGACGAGTCAGATGAATTGGCAAACGAGCTTACATCATGTATTGTTAATACCACTTTTCCAAACAATAACTTTACTAACAATAAGCTAAACAAAACCAAAACATTAGTATAAAAAATATGAAAATGAAAAATAGAAATTCCTGAAAATCTGGCATGAAAAATAGATTGAATTGAACCAATAATCCATTGTACTCCATTTGTTATTTTTGATTCACTTGCAAAAACATCTTTATAAAAACTAAAGAACTTAAGTCCAGTAATTCTAGGATTAGTTGTTTCGTTATTTGTGTATAGACTTACATCAACAGCACTATTAATGAGACCAATTGACTGGCCAAAAGTATAAAAATGAAAGGCTCCTCCATGAGCTCCCAATGTGTCTATAATTGCTACTTTTCTTTTCATCACTTACATTCTTACGCCTTCAAAGTATGACTTATTGATTAACAGCCAAGTTTTAAAGTTTTTTCTAATCTGAGGATTGACAATAAACCTAGTATTATTTTTAAAGAATAACCAGACAATAAAAGCATAGGCAAAAAATCCTCCAATTTTTTTTAGAAAATAAATATGATTCTTAATGTTCTGTTGTATAAAAAAATCTCCTCTAAATATTTTATCTCCTTTCTTATTAAAGGAATTTGTTAAACTTCCAACTTTATGGTAAAATTTAACATCTGGATAATAAAACATCTTATGTCTTCTATCTTTCCATACTCTATATGAAAAATCAGTATCATCAAAATAAACAAAATACTTTTCATCCATCAAGCCAATATCCTGGAACACTTCTTTTTTAGCCAGCAAACAACAAGTAGGCGCATACTCCACTTCAACAATTTCATCATACTGCCCTTCATCTAATTGTTTCATTCCTCTATGTAAGGGAGAGTATCCTTTCTTTTTTATAAACCAACTTCCTGCATACCAAATATGATTTGGATTATCAAAGTACATCATTTTCGGTGTAACTAAACTGCAAGATTTTTCAGCTTGTCCCTGAAGTAATTTTTCAATTAGAGTAGTTTCAAATTCAACATCATTATTGACAATCAATATTTGATCACAGCCATCAGTAATTGCACTCTCAATGCCTTGATTATTTGCTTTTGCAACACCAAAATTTGTTGAATTGTTAATTATTTTTAATCTTGAATCATTTTCCTTTTCCAAAATAGAGCAAGTAGCATCCTGTGATGCATTATCTATTACATACAACATTAAATTATCATGTGTTTGCCGCCAAACACAATCCAAAAAAGGTTGTAATACATCAGCTGAATTATATGTTATAGTAACTAAACCTATTTTATCCATTTTGAATAATCTTTACCTATGATACTTTCTAATAACCTGACATCATTACTAAAATAGTGTTTGAGTTGATTGCTAGTTTCTTCCAATAATTTTGGTTTTTTATTTTTTCTAAACAAAATAAGCCGTACAGCTTTCACCATACTTTTTGGAAAAATAAAGGAAAGAATATTTCTAATTACCACAAAAGAATACATAAAACGAATCAATTTATTTTTAGGCATAGTGAAAGTATTATGCTTCTTATTTAAATCCGCTACAAACTCAGCACTTACATTTAAAAAACTATATACCAAATCCACAGTACCAACCACATCACTTTTGAAATCTTCATAATCAATAAGTAAAATATTTTCCTTATCAAAAACATCAAAATATCTTTTAAGTTGAGTAGCATATTCTCCAACTTTTATATACTGCTGATAAAATAAATGCGCATTTTTATGCTTTGATTTTTTATTAATTATATCCTCAAAGCTATCACTCACTAGTCCTAAACGATAATCCATTAAGTAATGAGAAAAAGCTCTGTCAATAGGATTTCTTAGCATGATAATAATTTTAGCAATTGGATTATATGCTTTAATATCTTGAGCTACATTTGGATAAAATAAATATGAAACGCTTCCTTCTCCAAAAATGACATCCTTTTTTTGAGTATTAAATAATGTATTATATTTTTCTTCAGTATCAATTCTGTTTTTCCCATAATATATTCCTTGCTTTTGAATTGCAGCATCTGAAAAGTAATCAGGTTCTTTTTGTAAACTCATTTCAATCTGAGGATGCTCATTCAGATAATGATACAATGATGTTGTTCCTGATTTTGGAGCTCCCACTATAAAGAAATCAACCTTCATATTAAAAAAATCTTTTATTAATTACCTCAACCATATTGCCCATTCTTTTAATATTAAGCAAAAAGGCCAATCCTAATTTTACTGGAAATGTAATTATATAAAATATGCTTAATAAAGGCGGTAGTTGAAATTTTTCCAAATGATATGAAAATTTAGACATCATTTTATGAGATGTAAGTTGAGAAAGGTATATTTCGGCAGAATTTAGACCGCCTTTTTTCCATTTTTCTATTTTTGAACTATCAAGCAAAAAACTATCCTTATTATCCTGTTCTGTGGAGGAGCCGACTACAGACACATTAAGCATTTGGGGATGAAATTCTATTGCTAAAAAATTACATATATCTTTAACGACAGATTCAGATTTGGCTAAAAGCTCTTCAAACTTCACAATTTTCACTCGCTCATTATCAAAATATTTTGCAGTATGTTCTAAAGAAGAATTCCAAACTTTTGAAGTCAGAATAGGATGATAATTTATATAAGAACGAATAGCTTCAGACAAAGGAATTTTTGAAGCTCCTAAAAATCTCCTTTTCCATTTATTTTTCTGAGAAAGCAAAACATCTCTTTGATCTCTTGCCATATTAATCACTTTTGCTTGTGGGAAAAATGCTAGGATTTCATTCAAATAGTACATGTTTTTTGGAGTCTGCTCACATGAAATAGTTGACTTATTTTCATTAGACATAGCACTTAAAAACAACTCGTAAATACTTAAAGGATTACAAATATTCTTGTGCGCTAAAAGTGAAATTGCTTCCTCATTAAAGACTGAAATATTTTGTTGATTAAACAATCCATTTTCTTGAATACATAATAATCTAGAGAGTAAATCTATTTGCTCTTGTCTATTCAAATCTTGATTAGAGTTATTGCTCCATATAGTGCCAAAAAAATGCAGTTCTTTAAAAGTAAAAATATCAGAATGATTGCTAAGTATTCTCCCCATCATAGTTGTGCCGCTTCTACTACTACCAACAACAAAAATTTGCTTTACGTTAGTCATTATTAAAAGAAATTAATGAAAAACTATATGGTTTTAGAATTATATCAGACTTATCTGGTATTATTGTTCTCTCCATAGAAAGCATTCCGTAAATATCCGCTTTATCATACAGATTTTTACTATAATAACTATTAAGTTGAACTTGCTTAACACTATCATTGTTTACAACCATTCCTTTGTCAGTCCAATTAAAAATCATTATCTTATCTAATTGAGTATCTTTATAGATTAGATATTTTAAAACATCTTTGTTCAATTCTTTACAATCAACTTTTATTTGACCTGACATACTAAATAATTCTCCAATCATTTTTAAGGGATAGTAAGTACTTCTAATTTCTAGCGATCCTGTATTGGTACTGAATATTGAGCCACTATAATCTCGACCTCCTAAATTATGGTAAGTTGTAATTGAAATATTTTCTAAATCTTTGTTACTTAAAAGTTCTAAAAAATAATTAGATACAAATAAAGACTGTAACAGTGTATTTCCTGTTGTTTTAGACATTTGAAGATTCCATTCCGTAATCCAGATTGGTTTATTGAAAATAGTATTGTATCTTTTTATTTCATCGGGAAAATCGGTATTCAGAAATTTTAATGCTCTCTTTTTATAAATGTCAAATGCCTCTATCTGATTTTCACCTTCAGGTTCAACAGTCAACATTTGTCCAAATTCCTTTTTTCCTTTTACAACCTTTGCGTACGAATGAATAATAATATCATCATAAAAATCCAATTTAGAAAGTTTTTCATTCCATACATTATGCCTATGCCCTTTCCGCTTTCCTAATGGAGCTGTTACTACTGCCGTTTTTAGATTGGGGTACTTATCTTTTATCTTTTTTGAGCAACTTTTAGCTGAAAAAATATAGTCGTCAATTGTATATCCTTTTGTAAAGTAACTTCTGTTTGAGAGTTCGCTTCCTAGTTCAACACCAACAACCTCAATATTATTTGTTACTAATTTTTCAATCATTAATAAGATGTCATTATTATCAACAAAAAGATTAGCCACTAAAACAGCTTTCGAATTTGTTTCTTGAGCCAATTGTATAAAATCATCAATATAATCCTGATGTTGATTTTTCTTAATCCTAGAATTTTCTAACCCTCTTGCTCTTTTTGATACTTTTGCAGCTTGATACTGGTCAATCTCAGCAAAGTCAAATCCATAGCCACTTTTACCAAAATGATAAAAATTCCCTACAGCTCCTCCAGGAAACCGCAATAATTTTGGATTTAAATCAGTTACTTTATTCATAAATGAGGTATCATTTACATTACAATAGGTAAAAGTATTAGACGTTGCAAATCCAAATAAGTTTTTCTGAACTTCTTGAGCTGTTATTAGCTCAAAACAAAATATAAATACAATAATTAATAGTCTCATTTTATTAAACCTTTCTGTTTTAATTCTTTAAGTGAATTTGCGTATTTATCTTCCTGAATGTTTTGTGTTTTTACCCAATTTACAAATTCAGTAATTCCAGTTTTAAAATTAAACTTAGGCCTAAACCCTAACGCATTTTTAATTTTTGACAAATCAGCATAATTATGACGGATATCACCCAAACGATACTTTCCGCTAATGTTTATATTCACATTAGAATCATACAATTCTTTTAAAGTATTTGCTACTTGTAAAACCGTTATTGCAACTCCAGATCCTACATTAAAAATTTGATGGTTAGCCTCTTTTTTTTCTAAAGCTAAAACAGTTGCATCTACAACATCATCAATAAAGACAAAATCTCTACTTTCCTCTCCATCTTCATAAATATCAATATCATTCCCATTTAATAGTCGTGTTGAAAATATTGACAAGATACCAGTATAAGGATTAGTTAATGATTGTCCTGGCCCATATACATTCTGATACCTTAAAGCAACAGCAGGAATCTTCAATGTTTTGCCTATTAATAATATCATTTGCTCTTGTTGTTGTTTTGTAATTCCATAAATAGAAGATGGATGTATTTTTGAATTTTCGTCAGTTGCTTTTAAAATCAATTTCTTATCGCATTTATCGCAGATTGGATTGAAATTGCCTTTAGCCATATCAGCATCTTTTCTTTCATTAGGATATGTAATCCCATGATTATCACATAGATATTTTCCTTCCCCATAAATAGAGCGAGAAGATGCAATAATGATTTTCTCAATAGTATGCTCTTGATTGGCAAGAATATTCAATAAATGTGCTGTCCCAATAATATTTACTTCATTATATCTTGTAATTTCATACATTGATTGTCCTGTTCCTGTTTCGGCAGCCAAATGAATTACAGCATCTTGCCCTTTTAAGGCTTTCTCCCAATCCGATTTATTGCAGACATCTCCTGAAATAAAAGCGGCTTTACCTTTAATTGAATTATATAAAGAAGAATCCTGATTTTCTCCATGTATTTGTTTTGATAAATTATCTAGTATAGTAATATTATATCCTTTTGAGACTAACTTTACTGTTAAGTTTGAGCCAATAAATCCTGCGCCTCCTGTAATTAAAATATTCTTCATGCTATTTGTTGTTTGTGTGATGTAATCTTATAAAAAACATATGTAAATCCTGAAACAATAAAAAGAAAGAAAAAAGGTCTTAACAATAAGGGTTCTGAAATAACAGAAACAGTCATTATAAACATCCAAAGCCATTTTTTTTCTTTAATGATTTGCTGTTTAAAAAATATATAAAGCAATAATATAGCTGTAGGAAAGCCCATTGCAGCAAATAAAAATGTAATTGAATTACTACTTCCTTTATCTGTACCCTTTACTTTTGATTCTATCCCTGTTTTTTCTTGAATAGCACTTAAGGAAGAGGAGGGAATATAAAACTCTTGCCTCATGTTTTGAAATTGTCCCACATCTAATCCTATTCCTGTTAAAGGGTGTTCAAGAACAATAAATAAGGGTTGAATTAAATCAAAATATCTTTTTTGAAAAGACATCTCCTTTTCACCCTGAATTTTTTCTTCAACATTCAGACTAAAAATCATATATACCGGAATACATAATACAAATATAAAGGGCGCTAGCCATTTGTTTGTTTTAAACTCATTAAATAAATAAACTCCAAATTGAATTAATAATAACGCCAAGCCTGTAGTAGAATAAGTTGTTAGAATAGCGATAGCGGCTAGAAATAAAAAACTTTTTCTTTTTTTAATAATAAACGCTTCAAGAAAAAAAAACATATTTAAAAAAACTTGCAAAATACCTGGCTCCCAAAATAAACCTTGATTTCTACAAAATTCTAATCCGTATAATGAAGCAGCAGCTCTTTCAGTATCATAAAAAAAAATATTCATAAATGTTTCGCACTCATGATACTCGGCAGTAATAATAATCAAATTATTTTTCACAAAAAAGTATGCAATAGCATTAAATAAAGAATGAAATACGATTAAGCCAAGTGCAACATATAAACTCCTTATTAGCTGCTGATTAGTTCGGTTGTTTTTAAAATGAAATAAAAACAAAGCAGACAGAGTGACTGTCAATAAATGAAACAAATACTTATTTGCTGCTTGCTCTGTAATAGCATAAAGATAATTAATACTACCTAAAATAACCAAGATAGAAAAAGTAAGCAGTATAGAATTTACTATAGTTTTTTTCCATTTATCTTCTATAAAAATAAGCAAAAATAAAATGAATCCTAAAAATAATACTGATGCAATATTTCTATTAAATACAAATAATAGGCCGCCAGTGCTTAAAATTAGCATTAGCACGAAAATAACATCTATACATTGTTTTCGTAAGCTATAAATCATGCTTTCCAATTCATTTTTCTATTCAGTAATTGTTCTAATTTATTTATCTCTTCAGTGAAATAAAGCTGATATACCTCCTCTCTTTGAGCGATATTTAGCGGTGTTGGAATAAAGGAACTAATACTCGCTCTTTGTATCCTATTTTTAATAATCTGCCTGAACTTTAAAGATGGAATTAGCGCTTTAATTATAGCTCTCCAGCAGCCTGTTCTTTGCAATAATCTCTTTATCCAAATAAATTTAGCTACACTAGCAGAATTACTCCTTAAAGTATAATTAAGTTCAGGGGTATAGTCAATGCCTAAAAAAGAGAATATCTTTTTAATACTCTCAATTCTATTTGCAACAAATTCCTGCTCAAAATGAATAAACAAAAACTGCTCGATTGGAAAATATTTAAGATAATTACTTATCATAGTGTAATACCGTCCCTGACTAACATAAGAAAATCTTAGTTCGGTTAGATAATCTTCTTTCAGACGAGCATCATTTATTCTCTCCTCTTCCTTCGCAAGTGCTTTTAAAAAATCTTCTACCTCATGCTCGTCTCTTTTAGAATGCAAATAATGTGAATAAGCTCTGTCTACTGGATTTCTTAAGATAACTAAAAATTTAATATCTTTTCCTAAGGTAGTAAAAATCCGTTTTGCCGCCTTCCTTTCGTATAAATAAGAAGGGGTAAAATCCATAATTACTTGCTGCTGCTTAACACTATTAAAATAGGTTTTATTATACCATTCTATTCCATTGCAATAATTAGAGGGGATGTCAAAATAATGAGGCTCTTTAAAAGAAGGAGCATATACATTTGGGTGCTGCCTTAATAAATCATACAAAGTAGTTGTCCCTGATTTAGCTGCACCAATACACATGAAGTTAGGTAAACTCATAAAGTCCAGTGGTTTAGATTTCTGTCTATGAGTTTAGACAATCTTTTAATATCCTGCTCATAGTATTTACACAAATATTTTCTAGTATTCTCATTAATTTTTGGTATTTTACTACTAGTATATTCCATTATCTTCTTTCTAATAAAAATACGTAAAGTTTGTGAAGGAAGAGCTATTTTAAGTAATGATTTTAATTTGTTATTTGACATTAGTAATGTTTTCATCTTTTTATTTTTCCATTGCCAGCCACCAACCATATGCCTCTCAACAGTATCAATCATTCGATTCTCTATATCTAAAAAATTAAATACTCTAAGTAACTCCATATTTACATCCTTAACATAATCTTCATATAGAATAATATGCACATCTTGAAAGTGCTCTAAAAATAATTTTACCTGCTTATGATAATTACCTAACTCTAAATATCTTGATGCAGGTGTCACGCTGTCATTCTTTAAATATCTATTTTCTGATTTTTCAAGCGCTTCCTCAAATGATAAAGACTCCATTACATTATATCTTTTCACATGCTGAAACCCAGAATATGCTCTTTCAACAGGATTTCTAAGCATGATAATTATCTTGGAATCTTCACCGAATTGATCTTTTATTTTTGGTATTACAATTTCCGGATACATTAAATACATAACGGAAGATTCTCCCCTATATTTTTTATCTTCTCCTTCCGAAAACAAATCTATATACTCAATAAAATTTGTTATTCCAACTGGAATCCTATTAATTCCTATTTCCTGATTTATTAAATAATGAGGTTCTTTAGGGTGACACATAAACACATCCGGATGCTGATGTAAATAATTATGAAGTGAAGTTGTGCCACTTTTAGCCGCTCCTACTATGAATAGATTTGGTAATGCCATTATTTTGTCCAATGTGTTAAATCTCTATTTAATAGGCCAGACAATTTTTTGACATCATCTTTAAAAAATGCATTCAACTTTATTCTTGTATTTTCTTTCATTGGCGCAACTTTATCAGTTGAGGCAGAAATCAATGTGTCTCTAACTCCTTTTCTCAAAGATTTTGGGATAACTTTTTTCAAAGCAGATTTTAAAGGATTTTTTTTCATAAAGACATGTTTCATTTTTTCGTTCTTCCATCTTTTCCCACCAACATTATGACGACTAATAAAATCAATATTAGCAGATAACGACAATCCTAGAAACTTAAATATTTTTTTAATCTCTCCTTCAGTATCATCCCTAAAATCTTCATAAAAGATTATATGTACATTTTTAAAATTCTCTTTATATGCTCTTACCATATCATAATACAATCCCATTTCTTTGTACATAACCATAGGCGTTAAACTAGAGTCTTTGTCTATTCTTCCTTTCTCAATTTCTAAAGCTTCTTCAAAAGAATTCTGCTCTTTTAACCCTCTGGACACATGCTGAAATGCTGAATAAGCTCTATCAGTAGGATTACGTAGCATAATAATAATTTTCACATTCTCACCAAGATATTTTTTGATACTATCTATAGCATGCTCATAATAATACAAATACAAAACGGTAGATTCCCCAATGGATATTTCATTCTTCACCTCATTAAAAAGAGATTTATATTCTTCCCAGCTCCAAACTCCATTATGTAATCTATGCTGAACTAAATCTTTTATTAAGAATCTTAGTTCTTTTACTTTCATTCCTTCTTTATTGTATGAAGGCATAAAAACTTCAGGATGCTGATTTAAGTAATTATGTAAAGAAGATGTGCCGCTTTTAGCAGCCCCTACAATCAAAAAATTTGGCAATTTATTTTTCATCTTTTTACAAATGGGATATAAAACGTATAAAATCCAAACTTCTTTTTAATCACCAAAACCATACTTAAATTCCAAACTATTAAACTAGACATAGATGCTATTGCTGCTCCTGAAATTCCGTATCTTGGTATTAATATTAAATTTAATAATACATTCAGAATTGCTCCAAAAAGAAGGATTTTTGCATAGATATTTTGGTTTCCTGTCATTTGCAAAATATTCCCTACAGAACCTGAGAACGAACTGATTAATCTACCACAAGATAAGAAGATAAATGCAGTAACTCCTATTTTAAATTCTTCACCAAACAAGCCTAAAAAGAACTCTGGAAAAATAAAGAAAATTATAACAAGTGGAGCGGAGGACCAGAATATCATTTTAGTCGATTGATGAATCACTTTTTTCAATCCTTCCATATCATTTTTTGCAAACATTTCTGCAAATTTTGGAGAAGCAATGCTATTGATAGCCATAAGAGCAACTGCCGCAAACATAGAGAGTTTAAATGCAGTATAATAAACACCAACTTCTTCTATATTAGTTGTTATTCCATTTACAACATTTGGAGTGTCGATTGCTCCTAACATTAATTTATCAGTCCAAGCCATAATAAATTGAACAGATTGAGCAAACATTAATGGAATTGAAATTGTGAGTAAAGTAGAGTAACTCATTATTTCCTGTTCAGCACTTTCTTTTCCTTTTGATCTTTTATTTAACCAGTATCTAAATGAAATAAATGATAATAACGATACAATTAAAACACTTATTAAATAAGCATAAACAGGAACGTCTGAAGTTGTAAAAAATTGATATAATATAATAATTGATATTACCGAAAATAGTGCTTGGGCCATCCTATAGAAAAAAGAAAATTCTGCAATTCTCTTTAATCCTCTTAAACTCTGATAATGCAACATGAAAAAAGTCATTGGAAGTACAAAAAATGCGTTTATCTGAATATATAATGCATTTGCATTAATCAATTCTGCTATTGGAACTGATAAAAAATACATTAGTAAAGATGCAACTACCGAACTAATTGATAGGATGGAGACAACTTGTTTTCTGAATTTGAAAATACTTGTCCATTTATCTTGTGAAGCAAAAGAGGAAATAAAACGGATGGAAGTTGTATCTAAACCAAGTTTGGCTAAAAGTGTAAATAATCTTAGTACTGTTATTGCTAATACATAATCCCCCAGACCTTTTGCTCCAAATAAATTTGCAATCACTAAAGTGAGGAGATAACCAACTGCCAATCCTCCAAACCTTAAAATAAAAGATATTCCACTGCCTTTTAAGAGTTCGGAAAAGTCCTTATCCTGTAATGCTTTTCTCAGTCTTTTTTTCATGAAATTAGTTGACCAAAAACCAAGGGTTGAGTAAATTCTCTTTATTATAAACTACATCCTCAGATGAATTATATTGTTTTACAGAAAAGCCAGCATACTTTACAATTGCGTGTCCTGCTCCCGTATCCCATTCCATTGTTGGCGCATATCTAGGATATGCATCTGCCTTTCCTTCTGCAACCATACATAGTTTAAGTGATGAACCTACTGCCATAACTTCAACATTTTCATGCTCTTTTTTCTTTTGCTCAAAAAATGCCTCTGTTTCAGCTGACATGTGCGAACGAGAACCCACAATCACATAATTTTCTCTTTTATAATTAACAGGTAATTTATCAGATGATGCAATTAATGTTTCTAAATTTTCAATCACTGAATTTTTATTCACTTTATAAGAGCCTAAACCCTCCATGGCAAAATACAGATCTTCTTTTACAGGAACATAAATCACTCCCATAACAGGGCTCCCATTATGGATTAATGCAATATTAACTGTAAATTCTCCATTTCTTTTTACAAATTCTTTTGTACCATCTAAAGGATCAACTAACCAAAAATATTCCCAGCTTTTTCTTTCTGAAAACGGAATTTTATCTCCCTCCTCACTTAAGAAAGGAATGCCTGTCTCTTTTAAATGTTGTTCAATTACTTCATTGCAATTTTTATCAGCTAATGTTAAAGGAGATTTATCATCTTTATGCTCAACTGCAAATTCAGAAGCATATATTTCCATAATTGCATGCCCTCCTTCAATAGATGCATTAATTGCTTTTACTAATAATTTGTTTAAATTCATTCTTACTTGTTTTTTACTTTTCGTTAAGATTCTGTTGGATGCCAAGTAGTTTTTATTTCTTGACACTGTTCAATAAAATAAGGGGATTGACTTGTTTTATCATTCCAATTTTTTCGTTTGTAAATTTTTACTCTTTTCAAATTTTCTACCGATACTTTCTCAATCTCCTTTATTTCTTCATTTTTATCTCCACAATAAATAATAGAATTTACATCCTTATGAGAGGCAAAATAACTGACTAGTTCTTTTCTTTCTCCTGTTAAAATATTTACAACCCCGTGAGGAACATCTGAAGTATTTAAAACCTCAGCAAAAGAAATGCTCACCATTGGATTTTCTTCAGAAGATAAAACAATACATGAATTTCCTCCAACAATGACTGGAGCAACAATTGAAACTAATCCTAATAATGGAAATTCATTTGGAGCAATTACTGAAATAACTCCCATTGCTTGCGGCACTGAAAAATTAAAATGATTTGATGCAACTGGATTAACCGAACTGAAAATTTGCTGAAATTTATCACTCCAACCTGCATAATATATTAAACGATCTATGCTTTGTTCTACTTCATTTTTTGCCTGATATTTTGACGATCCAGTCATCATTAACTCCTCAATAAACTGAGATTTTCTACCTTCTAATATTTCTGCAATTCTGTAAAGGATCTGCCCTTTATTTAATGCGGTTGTATTTTCCCATTGTTTTTGAGTATTTCTGCAAGAAACAACCGCATTTCTAAAATCTTTTCTGGAAGACAAGCAAATATTTGCTACTAAATCTCCATCTTTATTTTTTAAAGGGGAAAATCGCCCAGATTCTGTTCTTGGAAACTTGCCTCCAATAAATATCTTATATGTTTTTAACACATCTATTCTGCTCATTATTCAAATTTTAAATATGATTTCAACCCATGCAAACCGCCTTCTCTTCCCATTCCGCTCTCTTTAAATCCTCCAAATGGGGAGCTGGGATCAAACTTATTATAAGTATTTGCCCACACTACCCCTGCATTTAATTCCTTTGTGAGTCTGAAAATCTTTGAACCTTTTTCTGTCCACACTCCGGCCGATAATCCAAAAGGAGTATTATTTGCTTTTTCAATTACTTCATCAATAGTTCTGAATGTTTGAATTGCTAAAACAGGACCAAAAATTTCCTCTTGTACAATTGTGTGCGATTGAGAAACATTTAAAAATAATGTTGGAGGGCACCAATTTCCTTTCTTTGGCAGGGAGCATTTCGACTGATATATTTCTCCTCCTTCCTTTTTTCCAATTTCAATATATTTTTCAATTGTTTTTAATTGTTCTACAGAATTAATTGCTCCAATATCTGTATTTTTATCTAAAGGATCTCCAACAATTAATGTTGAAATTCTATCTTTTAATTTTTCAATTACGATATCTGCAACACTCTCTTGAATAAACAAACGCGAACCAGCACAACACACATGTCCTTGATTGAAAAAGATAGCATTTACAATTCCCTCAACCGCTTGATCAATTGCAGCATCTTCAAAAATGATATTTGCTCCTTTCCCCCCTAATTCCAAAGTTGTTTTCTTTTCAATACCCGCCAAACTTCTTTCAATTAACTTTCCAACTTCTGTTGAGCCCGTAAAAGCAATTTTATTTATATCAGGATGATTTACAATTGCAGCTCCTGTTTTTCCGGCTCCTGTCACAATATTTACTACCCCTTTTGGCAATCCACTATCCTGGATAAGCTCTGCTAATTTAAGAGCTGTTAGCGAAGTGCTTTCTGCTGGTTTTAATACTACTGTGTTTCCGCAAGCAATTGCTGGTGCAATTTTCCAAGCGGCCATCAAGAGAGGAAAATTCCAAGGAATTATTTGACCAGCAACACCCAATGGAGTTGGCTTTTTATTTGGAAAAGCATATTCTAATTTATCAGCCCAACCTGCATGATAAAAGAAGTGATTGGCTGCTAATGGAATATCAATATCTCGGGATTCTCTGATTGGTTTTCCGCCATCTATACTTTCAATTACAGCAAATTCTTTTGCTCTTTCTTGAATCATTCTTGCTATTCTAAAGATATATTTTCCTCTTTCTTTTGGATCTAATTTGGACCAACTGTTAAACGCTTTTCTAGCAGATTTTACTGCTTTATCAATATCCTTATCATTCGCATCAGCAATTTCTGCAATACTTTGATTGGTTGCAGGATTTAAAGTATTAAAATATTTTTTTGATAATGGCTTTACAAACTCACCTCCAATAAATAAATCGTATTTATCCTTTAACTTTATATGAGATGTCGACTCAAGAGATTCATCATATTTCCAGCTTTTATTTATATTAATTTTGCTCATCTTTTAATCTTTTGAAAAATAATCCAAGGATTGGTAAATTCCGCTTTCTTGTTTTTCTAGTTGCATTAAAATATCATTTGCCAATCGACTCGCTCCAAAACGAAATAAATCCTTATTCATCCAGCTATCACCAAGAGTTTCCTTTAACATCACTAAATATTGCAAAGATTGTTTGGCGGTTAAAATTCCTCCTGCTGGCTTCATTCCTATTTTAATTCCTGTTTTTTTACAATAATCTTTTATAGCCACTAACATTACATAGGTAACTGACATAGTAGCTGCCGGACTGATTTTTCCTGTTGAAGTTTTAATAAAATCTGCCCCAGCATACATTGCGATATCACTTGCTTTTCTCACATTATCTAAAGTATCCAATTCTCCAGTTTCTAATATTACTTTCAGATGAGCTTTTCCACACGCCTCTTTTATTGCAGCGATTTCGTCAAAAACAAAATTATATTCTCCAGCTAAAAAATTTCCTCTAGAAATTACCATATCTACTTCATCCGCTCCTTGATCGACAGCAAATTTAGTATCGTTTAATTTAACTTCTAAAGTAGATTGTCCGCTAGGAAATGCAGTAGCCACTGAAGCTACATTTATCCCGCTTCCTATTAGTTCTTTTTTTGCAACTCCTACCAAAGTTGGATATACACAAACCGCAGCTACAGTTGGTAAATCAAGCATTGAATCATGTAAATGTTGAGCTTTATAACAAAGTTGAACTACTTTTTTAGGAGTATCTTTCCCTTCCAAAGTTGTTAAATCAATCATACTGAGCGCAAGATGTAAGCCATGTGTTTTTGCTGAAGTTTTTATACTTCTTTTGCAAAATCGATTTACTCTTTCATGCACCCCAACTTTATCAATTTTTAGTGTCTTTTCTAAATCTGGAAAATTCAAAATACTATTTTAAATATAATTGCCCAAATTTAAGAATTTTATCCTTAATACATCTTAATAATAATTCATAAATTTTTGTTAAATTTGCCGACTTAAATATGAAAAAATCCAAAGGTAATTTATTTCCAATTTTTGACGATATCCTACAAAGAGAGGATAAAGAAGTACTATTGCAACAAAATGCAAAAGTAATCTGGATGACTGGACTTTCAGGCTCTGGAAAAACTACAATTGCAAAAGGGGTAGAAAGATATTTGCATTCAAAAGGCATTCTCAATCAACTTTTGGATGGCGACAATATTCGTGTAGGAATAAGCAATAATCTTACTTTTTCATCAGAAGACAGAGCGGAAAACATCAGAAGAATTGCTGAAGTTTCTAAATTATTTATGAATTGCGGGATAGTAACGCTTAATTGTTTCGTGAGTCCTACTATTGCAATACGAAAAATCGCGGAAGAGATAATTGGATCAGAAAATTTTATAGAAGTTTACATAAATGCATCTATTGAAACTTGTGAAGATAGAGATATTAAAGGGTTATACAAGAAAGCAAGAGCAGGAGAAATTAAAGATTTTACAGGAATAAGCGCGCCATTTGAAGCTCCTGAAAATCCTGAGTTAGAAATAAATACCTCTGAATTATCAATAGATGATTCAGTACAGAAAGTTCTAGACTATATATTGCCAAAAATAAAAAACAAGTAAAAAAATGAGTTCGTATAATTTAACACACTTAAAGCAGCTAGAATCGGAAGCAATTTTCATTCTTAGAGAAGTAGCAGCACAATTCGAAAAACCTGTAATGTTATTTTCTGGAGGAAAAGATTCTATTATCATGTTCCATCTTGCCAGAAAGGCGTTTCACCCAGGAAAAGTCCCATTTCCTTTAATGCATGTGGATACAGGACACAACTTCCCTGAAACTATTGAGTTTAGAGACAGATTAATAGAAGAGACTGGAGAAACTCTTATTGTAAAATATGTTCAAGATTCAATTGATAAAGGAACGGCCGTGGAAGAAACAGGCCCAAACCCATCAAGAAACGGATTGCAAACTATTACTCTTTTAGAAGGATTAGAGGAAGGAAAATACGATTGCGCTATGGGAGGAGCCAGAAGAGATGAAGAAAAAGCAAGAGCTAAAGAAAGATTCTTTTCACATAGAGATGAATTCGGACAATGGGATCCGAAAAATCAAAGACCAGAACTTTGGAATCTTTTCAATGGAAAAAAGAAAATGGGAGAACATTTTAGAATTTTTCCAATTTCTAACTGGACAGAAATGGATGTTTGGCAATATATTCTACAAGAAAAAATTGAATTACCATCATTATATTTCTCACACAAAAGAGAAATAGTAAACAGGAATGGGGTACTACTTGGTAAGTGTGATTATATCCAACTAAAAAACAATGAAAATTGGGAAGAAAGAACAATTAGATGCAGAACAATCGGAGATATGACTTGTACTGGTGTTGCAGAATCAGATGCAGCAACTTTAGAAAAAATTATTGAAGAAGTAGCATCAACAAGAGTTACGGAAAGAGGCGGAAGAGCAGACGATAAAAAATCGGAAGCAGCCATGGAAGACAGAAAAAAAGAAGGGTATTTTTAAAAACCAAATTATGAGCGAGACGAAAGGATATTTAGATATGGAGTTATTGCGCTTCACTACTGCGGGAAGTGTTGATGATGGAAAAAGTACTTTGATCGGAAGATTACTTTACGATAGTAAAGCTATTTTTGAAGATCAGATGGAATTGCTGGAAGAAACAAGCAAACAAAGAGGAGAAGAGGGCGTAAATCTAGCACTATTAACTGATGGATTACGCTCAGAAAGAGAGCAGGGAATTACGATTGATGTTGCCTACAGATACTTTGCTACTCCAAAAAGAAAATTCATTATTGCAGACACTCCTGGTCACATTCAGTATACCCGTAATATGGTTACAGGAGCATCAACTGCAAACCTTGCTTTACTTTTAGTAGACGCAAGACATGGAGTGATTGAACAAACTAAAAGACATGCATTTATTGCATCTCTTTTACAAATTCCTCACATTGCAGTTTGTGTAAATAAAATGGATTTAGTGGATTACAGCCAAGAAGCTTATAAGAAAATCAAAGCTGATTTTGAAGATTTTGCTTCAAAATTAGAGATTAAGGATGTTCGCTTTATTCCAATTTCTGCTTTAAATGGAGATAATGTAGTGGATCGTTCAGTAAATATGGATTGGTATGACGGCTCTACTTTAATGCATCTTTTGGAAAATATTCATATAGGTTCGGATCATAATCATGTGGATTGCAGATTCCCTGTACAATATGTTGTGCGTCCTCAATCAGTAGAATTTCCTGATTACAGAGGGTATGCAGGAAGAATTGAGGGAGGCGTTTTCAAGCCAGGAGATGAAGTAATTGTACTCCCTTCAGGATTTACTTCAAAAATTAAATCAATTGATACTTTTGACGGTGAAGTAGAAGAAGCATTTTCACCAATGTCAGTTTGTATGACTTTAACAAATGATATCGATATCAGTAGAGGAGATATGTTGGTGAGAAAAAACAATAAACCAACTGTTGAGCAAAATATTGACCTTATGATTTGTTGGATGCATGAGAAAAAAATGATAATAGGAGGAAAGTATACTATCCGTCATACTAGCCAAACAGCAAGATGTGTCATTAAAGAAGTAAACTATAAAATGGATATCAATACTTTACACAGATTAGAAGATGATAAAGAAATTAGCATGAACGATATTGGTAGAATTACCATCCGCACCACTAAACCTTTATTTTTTGACAGCTACAGAAGAAACAGAAACACAGGAAGTATTATCTTGGTAGATGAAGCAACAAATGAAACGGTTGCTGCTGGAATGATTATTTAAATCATACCAAAAAAATAAGTATTAAAAAAAGCCAGAAGTATCTGGCTTTTTTAATATCTCTATTTTATTAATTTAACGTGAAGTTAATAGGGACAGTAAACATTACTCTTACCGGCTTTCCTCTTTGTTTGCCTGGTTTATATTTAGGCAATGATTTTATAACCCTAACTGCTTCAGCATCTAAGTTTTTATCAACTCCTCTGACAACTTTTACATTGGTTACAGAGCCTGACTTATCTACGATAAAGCTTATATAAACTTTACCGGTAATATTATACTCTTTAGCTATTGGAGGATATTTTACATTTTTCTGAATATATTTCATTAATCCTAAATCTCCGCCAGGAAACACGGGCATACTCTCAACCACCATAAAGACTTCATCATCATCTTCTTCAATAATCTCAAGATCTTCATCCGACTCAGTATCTTCAATCTCAATTTCGTTCTCAATCTCTACCTCATCTTCAACAATTTCTATCACTTCCGGTGGGGGAGGTGGGGCTGGAGGTGGGGGCTTCAGCTCTTGTTTAGTAATTGGAATAATTTCTTCTTCCAAATCATCCAAATTTAATTGACCTAGATTATAAACTGATTTTTCGTAACTCTTATATTCAAAAGCCGCTAGTACTATCAATAAAGCAATTACTAAGCCTATTTGTAAAAACAGTCCTCTTTTTCTTTCTAAATTTAGTTTTGGATTTTTTTTTGATTCCATAATATATTATTTTTATCCTATTAATTCTTGATATGCTGAAGCATCAAGCAATTCATCTATTTCGGCAACATCTAAAATAGTTATTTTAATTATCCACCCCTCAGTATAAGGATCGGTATTTATTAATTCTGGTTGATCCTCAAGTTTCTTATTAAACGATAAAACCTTACCATTTATTGGCATGAATAGATCAGAAACTGTTTTTACAGCCTCAATTGAACCAAAAACTTCTTCTTTTTCTAAGGTTTCTCCTTCAGAATCAATATCAATAAATACAATATCACCAAGTTCACCTTGCGCGAATTCAGTGATTCCTATTATAGCCTCATTCTCTTCAATCCTTAACCATTCATGATCTTTAGTGTACTTCAATTCTTTTGGAAATTCCATTTATTATTTTTTTCAAAAATACATTTTTTTGTTATCTAACAAGATTATCCAGCCAAGGTAAATCGCAAACTAAATCCTGCATTAGTAATTGCTCCAGGAAAAGTAGTTGAAATAAACGGGTTAGTTACTACTCTATCATAAAAAACCTTGACATTCAACCTTTGATTTAATACGTAATCAGCCGAAAACTTAAGACTAATAATCCTTTGTCCCATAGTAATTTGCTCTTGATCTTCAATAACTTTACGAATAACAGTTTTATTATTCCGAATATTTAAGTCCAATTTCAAATCCAAATCACTTGAAAGTTTCTTTCCTCTTCCTGCTGATCGAAATTTAAACTCAACATCTTGTATTCTATAACCTGTACCAATCACATACTCATTACTTGAAGTTTCAGTAAGCTGATTATTTGCAAGTGATAATGCTAAAATTCTGCTTTTCTTAATCTCAACTTTTGTTATTAAACTATTTTTCCACATCACATCCACCTTAAACAAAGGACTAAATTGTTCGTTAATTGTAACCTGTGAAATTTCACGCGAAACATGATAACTCATATTGTTTAGGTTAATCTGATCGCCATCTCCATAATCGAGATTGGTAGTATATGAGCCCACAGAATAAGTTGAACGATAAGCATGCGCGAAACTAAAAGTCTTAAATCTTTTTTTGATAGCTGGAATTTGAATTAGTCCATCATAAGTAATTCGCCAATTCGGCAAAGGGATAGCAGGAAAGGCAGTTAATTTTGAATTATTAGGATTTCTTCCTGAATAAGCTGCTAAGAAAGCTGGAATCATTACTTCTTGTGAAGTAGCGCCATAACCTCCTGTTACTATAGTATCCTGCCCAACAACAGTTTGTTCAATAGGATATCCTGTTAATGGATCAATTCCGCCATTAAAATTAGAATTATTGGCAGCTAACTGACTGGCAATATCTGCTCTATAACCTCTGAATTGACTAAAAGTTGAGGATTCATAATCGTCATTATCACTTTTAAAGGCAGTACCCCAAGAAATAAAAGAAATACTATGGCCTCCTGTTTCCATAGGGCTATAATGATTGAATTTATCTTGTATATTATCCCACTTAAAATACTCAGTTTCATTAAGTGAGGTGGTTTTATTAGCCGTTAATTCAATCCTGAATTGTTTGATAGGCTCAACTGTACTTCTTAGAGTTAAATTAGTGGAAGAATTTGTTTTGTATAAAGTATTCAAAGTAGAATCTTTAGTAATCCACCCTTTGTTGCCTGCATAATCCCTAATATCTCTCTGGCTACCAAATGTAAAAGGTATTCCTGGGGATAAAGCTGACCAATCCTGCCCTAAAAAATGAGGTTGATTCAAGTATCCTGGGAGGAAGGTTCCTGTATTTTCTGAATAATTAACAGATATATTCTTTACGCTCAATACAAAGCGTGTTAAATGCTTGAAAAGCTCATGTTTGTTTTTCTTTTCAGCATCTTCTTTCTCGACCTTGTTTTTTTTGTCATTTGTGCTATTTCTATTCATCTTAGCCTTACTCCTGTTCCTTTGATTTATTTTCTTGAAATAAGGCACTTTATTGTACAGGGTGTTCATATTTATCTGTCCATTGTACTGTTTGACATTTGAATTTTGAATAGTATGTCCCAAATACGTTAATGCAAGAGGTGCAGAAACCCAATCATAACTTGAATTATACCGAGTATTTAAAGAAATAAAATTAACAAGTGGAATTTTGTTTAGTGGAACTTGATAGTTCATACTAAACGCCTGATGATAAGAAGTAGGCCTTCCAAAATCCCATACATTACTCCATATTGTATCCATCTTAGCTTTATAATAAGGATCTGATTTTTCTAATATTCCTGCAGGCTCATCAATATTTGCCCTTGAATTTACGGCAAAATCTAACTTAAGGGTTCGGGTTAAATCATACTTAAATTCATACATTCTATTCCATTCAAACATTTTGTTGTAGGTAGGAGCGATAGGATAAGCATTACCATAAGTAGAGGTTAGATTTCTCAGCTGAGTTTCATTATAATTTCTATTCACATCCGTACGGAATGAGAAAGATTTTGGCATAGTATTGAAATTAATATCCTTTATCAATCTAAAATAAGGTGATTTAGGAAACTTAACTTTTGCAAAAGGCTTTATATTTTTAGGTTGAGTGTTGAAATTATAGGTTAAGGCCCCTCTATAATTGACAGTGCGGTTTTCCTCAACATTTATATTACGGATAAATGTTTCATTCTTTGAATATGATAAGGAAAAATTCTCAATATCATACACCTGGGGTTTTTTTACTGTTTGTCCTTTTTTATTAGTTTTTGTTTTCCTTACATTCGTAAAATTAATACTCTTACGCTTCACGTAATCCTGTACAATATGTTTTAAGGAATCCTTAGCAATAGTATTATCCAATACTTTCAATGAGTTGGTTAATAAGATGTCAGGATCAAGAGGATTGTAATGTGGATTTTTTACCGATTCTGAAAGCCCAATATACATAGGTACTTTTACTCCAAAATCCTTAGCAAAAAACTTACCTAAATCGAAAGAAGATGAAAAATCATATTGATATGCATTGTATTTCTGGCGTTCGTTTAATTTTTTCTCAATACTCCCAAAACCAACAGTACTCATATTTCCTGATAGCGTTACATTCCCAAAATCAGCCAAGCGAGCTGTTATCCTACTGTTTGCAGCCCAGCCACCGTATTCATCAAAATCAGTAAGTCTAAGTTCATTTACCCATATTTGACCGCACTTATCTAGCCCGTCATCAGATGAACTCATACTTACTTTTTTAGGATTCCTAACCCCAATCATTATAGTTTTTACTTGTGCTAAATTCGGATTACCAACCACTGCAACTTTACCGCCTGAAGCGTACTTAATGTAAGGAATAGCAACATCAGAGCCATTAAAATTCCGTTCTTGCTTTGCTAATTGAAAGATTTCAAAAGCAATATCAATTTCGTTTTCAAAAGGCCAAATATCATTTGGTGAACTTGTATACCAAGGGGTTGATTTTAAGGGGATTTCATACTCATAATAGTTAGCCGTAAAATCAGTACCCAAACGAATAAAGCAAGATAAATCTCCATCTTTTAAATCATCTTCTTTTCCTTCAGCATGCACAAACATTTTTATGCGTTTGTAAGCCCTCACATCAATGTCGGCTGTTTTGTAAGCTGCACGAGAATCCCCATCTTTCAAATTACATACTTTCAGCACTAAGGATTGCTCATTTTGCTGTCTTAATGATGTAGTTGTATTGTCTACCTCTTGTTCGATTCCAGGAGGTAAAACATAATTGATTGGCGATCGGTTTCCATTTTCTTCAATATTTACAGCCGATACATCAAAAGTGGTTTCTCCTTGATCATCCAAAGGAATATATTCACCTGGTTCAGCTAAAGAAAAATTATACCGTCTCCATTCGCCTCTTACTAATTCCAGAGTAGCAAAACGACAGATAATTGGCTGATGAAAATCAGTAAATGCCATCCTCATGAAACGAATAGATTTAAAATTGCTAATACCACCAATCACATTGTCTGGCTGATAAACTGGTACTCTAAACTGATACCATTTTATATTTCTTGTTTGCCCATTTTCTGTTTTTACAGTGGTTTCTAGGACATCTGAAATATGACTATCTCCAACCTTCATCTCTGGAAATAACCTGATCTTATATTGAAAATAACTCTCTATTTCACTTAGGGTATTATCTCTATTTAAATCCTCAGTATTAGGTTGTGAAGAGGCGGCTGTAGGATAACTTTCAGGTGAATTCTCGGTAGTTACAGAATTCCCATCCGTATTATTAAAATTCTTATACCTGTCTAAAATTAATTCCGATCTACTATCAAAATCTGACCCTCTGAAATAATGAAAATCATCTGCAGAAGGATCTTCTATTGCATTTTTATATGCGATAGAATTAGTCCCATAAGCTACTACAAGCTGTTGAATATAAACTGAATCGAAAAAAAGTTTTTCATCAGCATTTCTCAAGCCATCCATACCAACATCTTGAAATTCTCTAGAAGAAGGGTCATTATCAAAAGCTTCAACAATAGAAAAATTAGTTGGCACTCTACCCCATGCAGTAGTGTCTACATCTTCAATAGTAGCTGATGTAGGTAATCCATTCTCAAAACTTTTATATCCATCTTTTAATACATCCTCTGATACATTTCCTAAATGCAAATACATATCTCCTCCTGAATGATTGAGTTGCCCATCTTCATTATTGAAAGGATCCATCATCCAAAATTCTACAAACTCAATATTAGCAGCTTCAAAATCATTTGTTTCCAGCTTCCGCATTATCCCTGCCCAATTTTCAGAGGCATTGTTTAATTTACCATCAGCATTCAATCCGTTAACGGTATAATTATTCGGCCCTCTTTCTGTTGGATAATAAGCTAAATCAAGTATTGCTAAATTTGTAATTTGACTTCCTAAATCAGGATCTTTATTAGGGAAAACTTCTGTTTCCAACACCTCACGCGCATAATGATAAGATTGCTGAGCAACAGTATTGCCATTGGCTAATGTTATTGTTTTATTTACATTAGGAGGGGTAATAGATGTGCTTCTGAAAAAGAGCGGATCAATAGTATACCAAGCTAATTTTGCTCTTTTATAACCTAATGATAAATTATCATTAACAGCTGAGTTTTCAAAAATATCTTCTTGCTTTTCAGGAATAGATGCCATACGCCAAGCTCCCATATTTTTAATATCTATTGAGGTTCTACTGGATTCAAAATCATCAATATAAGAAACTCCTTTATCTCCAACAGCACTATGGTGCCCGGGGATAAGATGTGCAAATTCAGCAGTTGCTATTAAACGAGATTTGGCTTTAGTTTCCAATAAAGGCAACCAATCGACAGCACGCGTTAACCAAGGTACTTCTGTTTGATAATTTCCATCCAAGCCCCAAATTGTATTAGAAATTGGCTCTTCTCCTGTGTTAATTTTTGTGGTATACGGTCTTTCAGTTAAATTTAACATAGTAGCTCCAATTAAGAAATCTTTATTAATCTCATAATCAGCATGCAGCCCAACTAATGTTTTATTCTGAATACCAAATAAAGAATTATTTTCTAAAGATATTTTAATTGGTACGCCAGAATTCAGAATCCCTTCATTAATAATCGTTACACGCCCCAACATGTAATCAACTGTATAATCCTGATTTTCTGTTAGTTTTTGTGAACCTGCTGTTACCGTTACCGAACCTTCCGGCACATTCATAGCATTCAAACGAATTTCTGCTCCTGATGAGGATTGATAGGTTCCTTTCAGCCTAAATTTATTCAGTTCAGGATATTGCTGGGCAACAGTAAGGGTTGAATCGTATAAAGCCTGATACACATATTTTTTAGCAAGTGTTGGATCATTAATTTTGTTGTATAAATGCGAGCCAAAAGGTTCGCGAACAGGAAATATTACTCTTCCGTTGGAAGAACGAGCAGTAATTCCTTCAATAAAATCAAATACTCCATCTGGCTGAATATCCATTTGCTGATTTAATCTATCTAAATTTAGCACTTTAATTAAAGGTATTCCTTGCAGATTTCCTTCTCCTAAATAATTTGTTAAGGCGCCAGATTCCTCAGTATTTTCATAAACTACATCCAGCACAAAACCATCTCTACTCATTTGGTAGGCTCCTAACGCATAGATGTTTTTCATCATCAAGTCCCAGTTAGGAAGTGATGGCGTAAAATTTGTCCCTTTTAATAATTTTACAATTAACACATCGGGAGCATTGGGGCCTGTTGAAGTTAATTCTCCGACCTGAAAAGTTTGACTACCAATAGTATATTGAAAAGCAACTGCCAATACCTCATCATTATTGAGCGCTTGATTTAAGGAAATATATCCTAATTGATTATGCACTGTAAATTCTGATTCTGAAAGCTTGCGTGCTCTTTCTAACTTCTCATAATCTTGTCCATTAAAAATTCCTAAACCAGAATTAAGCACACTATTTACATCATTAATATTTCTGATATTATAATTATCCAGCAAATTCTGATACAAATTATTTGAAGCATACTGATAAGGCGGATTAGTAGCGGGACTCCCCATTACAGGATATTGATCATATTGACCCCAACCTCCTTGCGCTGTTACAAAGGTAGAATTATAAATATTCTGAGAATTTTCACCTAAATCTAAAAAGGAAACAATGTTTCGAGTATCATTAGTTGTACCTGTTTTGTTTGTTACCCATACTTCAACTTTAGTGATGCTGATGGGGGAATTAACAAAAGGCAAATTTTCCAAAGCTATATCATAATTATCCTTAAAATAATGCGCTAAAAAGAAGTGTTTGTTAGCTTCATATTGATCAGCATACACATCAAATTCTGAGGTTTGAGCGCCACCACTTACTTCAATTTCAGAAGTTGTGCTTTTTTGCTGAGAAAGAATTCCTGTTATTGTAGTTCGTCCAAATTGGAGTTGAGTTTTAAAACCAAAAAGCGACTGACTACCGGTAATTAGCGTACCGTTTAACGGCAAACTCACATTCCCGACTTCTAGCTTTTTAATGATTTCATCTTCATAACCTGTATATTCCAACTTCATCTGATTCTCAAAATCAAAAGTGCTTTCGGTATTAAAATTAGTAGTTAATTTTAATTTATCTCCAATCTTCCCAATCACATTTATCTGAATTTTTTCTTGAAAATCAAAAGAAGTCGTTTTTCTTTGTTCTTCAGGTAACTGAGGGTTATCCAATCTGTTAATCTTTAGCCCAAAAATAAGTTCAGCAGAACCTTGAGGACGAATATCTACCGCATTACCACCAAAAATTCTATCAAAAGCCTGGCCTGGAATAAATAATTTAGGAAACCCAAATACTGAAGATTGATTTCCTTTTCGTTCTCCTGATTTTAAATCCCAATACTCTGCAATGGATTTATTCAATTTATATTGCTGATATTCCTTAAACCCAAAAGTTCTTGGTTTGCCGGCATCTAAGCCACCTATTTTATTTTGAATAAAGTATTGATTATTTGTAAAATCATAATTTACTTCAGAACTTATATTAGGAGGAGTCCCCATAAACAGCCCTCCTGATTGACTTCCAGAAAATGGAAACGCCAAACTTGAATCGGAAGCTGATTGTGCCAATACACTTACACTAAAAATTAGTGCAAAAAATAAGAATGATATGTTGTAAAAAATTGCTTTTTTCAATTCCTAATAAAGTAATTACATCTGGCTTAATGCCATTCTCACTAAGTCTTCAACACTTACAATATCAGAGTTTAATTTCAATACTTTATCAATTTTACCCTCTGCCCCTTTTTTAGCAAATCCTAAAGCTAGTAATGCAGATAACGCTTCTTCCTTAGTAGTATTGTCTACTGCATCAAACAATAAATCAGAAGTAGGCATCCCTTTTGCTACTTTATCTTTTAGGTCAATAATAATTCTTTGAGCTGTTTTCGCACCTATTCCTTTCACGCTTTGTACGGCCGTCACATCAGCAGTTGTAATATGGTGTATTATTTCTTGGGGAGAATAGGTGGATAAAATTACTTGTGCTGTACTAGGGCCTACTCCTGAAACTGAAATTAAATTCCGAAATAAATGACGCTCACTTTCTTCATAAAAACCAAATAAGGTGTGTGAATCTTCTTTTACTGAAAGGTGAGTAAATAGTTTGCATAATTCACCGTCAATAGCAGAAAATGTTTGCAATGATATTTTTATTTTATACCCAATACCATTTACATCTACAACTACATAAGTTGGTGTTTTTTCAATTAATTTTCCCTGAATATGTGTTATCATCTGTTTATTTAAAATCCATTCTATTATAAGTAGGCAAATTTAATGATTTGATTATATCTAGCACCATAAAAAAGAAAACCCTGCACTAAAGTACAGGGTTTTAAAAAACTATTTTATTTTTTTCTACTTTACAATCAATTTCTTAATTGTGGTTACTTTATTGTTTATTACTAATTTTCCAAAGTAAATTCCTTTACTCATATCAGTTAAGTCTATTTTTTTTACTCCCGGCTGTTCAAGCTGAAGAACTTTAATTTCATTTCCTAAAATATCAATAATTTTTAATTGTGCTTTTGTTCCGTTAAATATAAAATTTGTTAAGCCATTAGCGGGGTTAGGATAAAAATCACTTATTTCAGAAAGCTCATTAAAATCATTAATGCCAGTAGTAGTACTACAATCATAAGTAATGATTACGCAGGTTTGATCTGAAAAATTGTTGACATCATAAAAACAATATTGAACCTCAGCAACTCCTGAAGCGCCATATGCATCATAGTATCCGGAATGTGCATCAGTATCTGGAGGTGAATTATTAAAAGAAATTTCCTGACCCGGAGCAAGAACAGCTGAGCTACTAGGGTTTGTTGAGCTTGCAGAATAACAATTACCAGCGAAACAATAGAAAGATGCTGCACCTAATGGTAAGGTTAAATTGGTTTTTTGACATTCTACAGTTATTGTATTAGCAGAAGTATTCTTTATATCCAAATGATGAGCAATTTGCACATTAGGATCATCATTAAAAGAAGTGCCTCCAGTAACTACCAAATTTTGAGCGATAGCAAAGCTTATTTGACCTAGCACGAGTATAAAAAGTATAATTTTTCTCATTATTAATTATTTTTTTACAAATATACACTATTTAATCTTAAAAACAAGAGTGCTATTGGGTGCATAAAATTTTTCCTTTTTACATTAGTTCAAATCCATTTTTATTTGTAATTTTGAAAACTATTAAATCTAAAAACAAAAAGAAATGAAAAAATTATTACTATTTGCAATTGTTGCTCTATTATCGTTCAACAATGCACAAGCACAATTACCAGATGGTAGTATTGCTCCAGATTTTACGCTAGTAGATCTTAACGGGACAAGTCACAATCTATATAATCTACTAGATCAAGGATACACTGTATTTCTTGACTTTTCTGCAATTTGGTGTGGCCCCTGTTGGAATTATCATGTTTCTGGCGCTTTAGAAAATTTATATATTGATCATGGACCTTCTGGCTATCCTAATGTTAGCCCGACAACTACTAATGATGTGATGGTATTTTTTATTGAAGGGGATCAAGGAACGGTCGCTGAACTAAATGGAACAGGAAGTAGTACAATGGGAAATTGGGTTGCAGGCACTCCTTATCCTATATTTTGTACTGATGGAACAGTAAATACAAATGCTGTTAAAAATGCTTATTCTATCGGTTATTGGCCAACAATTTATAGAATTTGTCCTGACAGGGTGCTTATAGAATCTGGTCAAAGTTCAAATCCTTATAGTTTTGTAAGTTCATGCCCACCTCCTACTACAAATATAAATGATGTAAAAGCAATGGCTTATGAAGGTACAACTGAAACTTGTTTAGGCAATTTGACTCCTGAAATTAAAGTGCAAAATTACGGATTAACTACACTTACTTCTTTTGATATTGAGGTGCTAGTAAATGGTGTTCAAAATTCTGTTACGCCATGGACAGGTAACCTTGCTACTTATCAACTTGCTACTATTACACTTCCAACTATCACTGGAATTACTGGCACATCAAGTATTGATATTAAAACTACGAATCCAAATGGAGGATCTGATGATGATATGTCAAACAATGATATTAATTTTACCGCTACATTAGCTTACCAAACTGCACATGTAGATGTAACTGTTGAAATTACAACTGATCAATATGGTTCAGAAACTACTTGGGATATTAAATCAAGTTCTGGAGTTGGAATTGCGTCAGGCGGTCCATATGCAGATGGATCTGTTTCGCCTCAAACTCCTGTTACAACAACTCTTTCACAAGATGAGTGCTATACATTTACTATTTATGATTCCTACGGTGATGGTATTTGTTGTAGTTATGGACAGGGGAGTTATTTGGTCACTGATGGAAACGGTTATACCTTAGCTTCTGGCGGTCAATTTTCTGATGAGGAAAAAACTCAATTTAGAACTGAAATATCAAGCCCCATATCTTGGGATTGTGATGGTCAGGGCAACTGTTCTGATCCTGGAACAGGAAATGGAATGTATTCAACTCAAAGTGCTTGTCAAAGTGCTTGTTTACCTCCTTTATCTGCATATGAAGAAATTTCAAATCTTTTAGTTTATCCTAACCCAGTGAAGGATGTATTAACTATTAATGGTATTTATAAGTCAGTAGAAATTTATGATATCTATGGAAAGTTAGTGTTATCATCTGATGCTAAACAAACAATTAATGTTTCATCTTTATCTAATGGTATTTACTTTATAAACATCAATACTAACAATGTAATTACTGTAAAGAAAATTACTATAGCTAAGTAATTCCTTCTTCATATTATTTAGAAAATAAGCTTACAATCACAAATAGTAAATAAAGAACAATACTAAAAATAATTACATTCTTTTCTAGTCATTCTATCTTTTTTAATACAAATATGACTTTCGTTTATGTGCTATTATCTTTAAGAAAAATACACATAATCCATTTTTTATTCGTAATTTTGAGAAATTAAATTTATAAATTAAAATATATATAAAATGAAAAAAGTATTACTCTTTGTTTTTGCGTTAGGAACGCTAGCCGCAAATGCACAAACATTTGTAAGTACAACTCCTGAGAATAAAAATATTATTCTTGAAGAATTTACAGGAATCAGCTGTGGGTATTGTCCTGACGGTCATAAAATTGGGCAACAACTTCATGATGCAAATCCAAATGATGTATTCCTTATAAACATTCATACTGGAGGCTATGCTACTCCACAAGGGGCTGGAACAGACTTCAATACAAATTTTGGAGCTGCAATTGCAGGACAAACTGGATTGACAGGATATCCTGCTGGAACTGTTAATAGACATCAGTTTTCAATGACTCAAGGCGGGGGAACGGCAATGAGTAGAAGTGATTGGGGTTCTGCCTCAACACAATTGCTTACTCACTCATCACCTGTAAATGTTGGGATACAAGCAAGTGTTGATATGGCTACAAATACGTTAGTTGTAGATGTTGAAGTGTATTATACAGGAGCGCAATTTGTGACATCTAATATGTTAAATATTGCTATTGTACAAAATAATGTAGAAGGACCTCAATCAGGAATGTCATTGAACCCAACTTCAATTTTACCAAATGGTAATTACAATCATAATCATATGTTAAGGCATATGATAACAGGACAGTGGGGAGAATATATTCAAACTCTTAGTCCTGGATCATTATATTCAAATCAATATAGTTGGGTAATGCCAACAGATATTGCGGGAGTTACTTTAGATCCTACAAATATTGCCGTGCTTGCTTTTGTTAGTGAAGGGCAACAAGAAATCTTAAGTGGGACAGAAGTATATCCTAGTGTAGTTTTTGTAAATTCTTATGACGCATATTGTATGAGCTCATCTGCAACAGATATTTTATGTGCCCCCACTACAGACCTTGAAGTAGTTATTAGAAATTATGGTAATATTCCTTTAACAAGCTTAGATATTACATATGATATAAATGGAGGAACACCAATTACTTATCCGTGGACTGGAAATTTAGCATCAGCTGGAACTGAAACTGTTACTATACCAAATGTTTCAGTAACTCCAATGATTACTAATACAGTTAATTTTTCACTTACTAATCCAAATGGAAATGCAGACCAGAATCCCTCAAACAATAATGGCTCTACTACATTTGCAGGCTTAGGATCAGCAACTCCAGGAAATGCAACAATAGATATTACAACTGATACTTATGGTGATGAGATAACTTGGGTATTACAAGAAAATGGCTCTACTATTGCTTCAGGAGGACCTTATGCTGGAGGAGCAATCACAACTGTTCCAACTGCTTACGCAACATTAACTAATGGCGAATGCTATTCTTTTATAATTTATGATTCTTATGGGGATGGACTTCTATCTGGAGGGTCTTATACGGTAAAAGATGCAGGCGGAAATATTATTGCAAGTGGTTCAGGTAATTATGGCACTGAAGATCAAACAAATTTTGAGTCCAACGGAGCAGCTGCAGCATCATGGGATTGTGATGGGCAGGGCAATTGTTCTGATCCAGGAACTGGTGCAGGATTCTATAATTCATTAGCTGGTTGTGTTGCTGCTTGTGCACCGCCATTATTTGTTGACGAAACAATCTCAAAGCTTTCAGTTTACCCCAACCCAGTAAAAGATGTATTGACAATTAAAGGCAACTATACTTCTGTTGATATATATGATGTATTTGGTAAATTAGTGTTATCATCTGATGTTAAACAAATAATTAATGTTTCATCTTTATCTAATGGCATTTACTTTATAAATATCAATACTAACAATGTAATTACTGTAAAGAAAATTATTATAGCTAAATAATTATTACAACATATAAGAAATAAAAAAACCCTGAATATTTCAGGGTTTTTTTATTATACTATAAATCAGATATTATTACTAAATTAGCCAAATAATAAAATCTTTATAAAATGAAAAAACTAATATTGACCATAGCAGTCATTGGAATATTTACCACTCTTAGTCTTTCCCAAAACAGAACTTTACCATCAGTTGAAGTTAAAACACTTTATGGGGGAAATATCAATATACAGAAAATTGAAAATAGTGGAAAGCCAATTGTAATTAGTTTTTGGGCTACTTGGTGTAAACCTTGTAAAAAAGAATTGAACGCTATTGCTGAAGTATATGAGGATTGGCAAGAAGAAACTGGAGTAAAACTTATTGCTATTTCAATTGATGACACAAGATCAATGTCAAGAGTGGCGCCTTATGTAAATGCCTCTGACTGGGATTATGAAGTTTATTTGGATCCTAATCGAGATTTGGCAAGGGCAATGGGCGTATCAACTGTTCCGCATACATTCTTACTAAATGGTGCGAATAAAATTGTATGGCAACACAAAGGCTATGTTGATGGAGATGAAGATGAACTCTTAGAGCAAATTGAAAAAATAGCAAAATAATGATCAGAAAGCTACTGTTATCTCTCACTGCACTTTGCGTAAGCATCATCTGTTTTGCGCAAGATAATAATGGTGAATTTCATGGTGATTTTGATTTAAATATGCAAAGTTATCAAGAGGATGGGCTAATTGGAGCTGAAGCTGCTGATGAAATTATCTTAAGCAATAGCTACCTCAACATCAACTACACAAAAGGAAAATTTACAACAGGATTAAGGTACGAAAGTTATTTAAATGCTCTTGCGGATTATGATCCTGAATTTAAAGGGAATGGTATTCCTTACAGGTATGCCACATACAGTATTGATGGCTTAGAAATAACTGCAGGTAATTATTATGAACAATTAGGTAGCGGACTAATCTTCAGGAGCTATGAAGAAAAAAGTTTAGGAATTGACAATGCTATGGATGGGGTGAGATTAAAATATAGTCCATTGAAAGGAATGTATTTAAAAACTTTTATCGGAAAAAGCAGAACCCATTTCACTTATGCTGATGGTATTTTTAGAGGTGTTGACGGAGAGGTTAATGTCAATGATTTATTTAGTTGTGAAACAAAAACAAAAGCCATCTTAGGCGGTAGTTTTGTTAGTCGATATCAAGAAAGAAGTAATCTTATTTTTAAGATACCTCAAAATGTTGGAGCTTATGCAAGTAGATTAAATATCATTCATGGAGGCTTGAACTATTATGGAGAATATGCATATAAGATTAATGACCCTGCCAATCTCTTAACAGCAAGCTCTATGAATTATACAAGTGGAAATGCTTTCACGCAAAGTATTACTTTTTCAAAAAAAGGTTTTGGAGTAATTGCAGAAATGCACAGAACGGATAATATGATTTTTAAATCAGATAGAGATAAAGATGGGAAAGCATTTTTAATCAACTATATTCCTACTTTAAGCAAACCTCATGCTTATTCATTATTAGCATTATATCCTTGCGCTACTCAGGCAGATGGAGAATTTGGCATGCAGTTTGATGTCTTTTATAAAACAAAAAAAGGGAGTATGTTAGGGGGAAAATATGGAACAAAATTTAACCTTAATTATTCAAGAATTAATGGATTAAATGGTGGAGGCTCTTTTCTAAATGATGATACTGAGCACACTCCAATTTTAATTAGTATAAAAGGAGAAGAGCTTTATTTCCAGGATATAAATCTTGAAATAAACAAAAAGATAAACAAACAAGTAAGAGCTAATTTTGTAATTGCCAATCAGACCTATAATAAAGATTTCTTGGAGGGGCATGTTCCGGGAGATTATGGAGTGCTCAACTCAACAATACTGGTTGCTGATGTTAGTTATAAAATCAAAAAAGGACATACACTAAGAGTTGAATTACAAACTTTAAAATCTAATCAATTAGAGGATTATTCGGAACATGGTGGAATTTACAAAAACGGGATGGAGGAGCCAGCAGAAGGAGATTGGAGTATGGGATTAATAGAATATACCATTTCGCCACATTGGTTTTTGACAATACAAGACATGTACAATTTGGGAAATGAAAATACCGACAAACAATTACATTACATTAACCTAAACGCAGGGTTTAATAAAGGGGCAAACCGATTTGAAATTGGATACGGAAAGAAAAGAGAAGGAATCTTTTGTGTAGGCGGAATTTGTAAATTTGTACCTTCATCAAACGGATTTAGTTTAAACATATCATCAAGTTTTTAAAAAATGAGAAAATACATAACACTACTAAGTATTATTTTAATTGTCAGCTCTTGTGATGTTGAAGAAGGGCCATTTATTAATGATTATGATTCTTATGTTAATCCTGAAAAGAAAGTTTTAATTGAAGACTTTACAGGTCATTTATGTCCAAATTGCCCTGATGCAGCAAGAGAGCTTGATGCAATTCACGATATTTATGGCGATCAAGTTATTGGCATGGCATTGCATGTTACTAAATCTTTTGCAAGGCCATATTCAGCAAGTCAAGCTCCTGCATTTCAATATGATTTCAGAACTACATGGGGAGATTATTGGGATGCTTTTTATGGAATTTCTGATGCTGGATTGCCAAGAGGAATGATTAATCGTATTGGCTATCAAGATGAATCTCATAAATTAGGAAAAGATGAATGGGCAAGTACTGTTGCAAATGAACTAAAAAAAGAAATTGATTTTAAAATTTATATCTCATCTGATGAGGCCTCTATCTCTATTACTTCAGAAGCTCAAAACAATATCAATGCAGATTACAATTTGGTTGTTTGTTTAACAGAAAGCAATATCATAAACTGGCAAAAAGATGGAGGCAATAATATTGAGGATTATGAGCATAATCATGTATTAAGAACTGTACTTGTAGATCAAGCATTGTCAAGTTCTGCCAATTATGTTGCTGGCCAGCAAATTGAAAAGACAATTAATTGTGATTTAGCTGCTTTGGAACAATTCAATATTGATTATTCAGTAAATACTGCTGAGTTAGGGAATGGGATTGCAGGCGGATGGATTGCTGAAAATTTATCTGTAGTTGCATATATTTACAACACTACAACAATGGAAATAGTACAAGTAGAGGAAGCTCACTTAATAAACTAAAATCAATCAATTATGAAAAAATATTTATTTACACTTTTAGCAGGTCTTATTGGATTTAGTTCTTATAGTCAAGATATTAAAGATGGGAAAAGCTTAATTGAGGCATACGTTTCTCCATTAGGCTATAGTTTAGGAGCCGCACTAAATAATGGTTGGTACAATACCGCTAAACCACATAAACTAGGTGGTTTTGATGTAACTATTACAGCAAATATAGTGATGATACCTGAAGAAGCAAAATCTTTTAATATTTCTAAATCAAATGGAAATACATTTAGTGGTGGAGAAACTCCAACAATTTTAGGGGATGGAGATGGATCTCAAGTTACTTATCTTGGGGCATCAAACGATATGCCAAAAGGACTTAATATCCCTGTT
>LWDU01041118.1_pt1 | contig 36320 bp, 32 predicted proteins | sample 727161 | NCBI WGS metagenome assembly LWDU01 (sample SAMN04566230, study PRJNA314399) | hydrothermal vent metagenome | isolation source: deep sea hydrothermal plume seawater | place: Mexico: Gulf of California, Guaymas Basin | collected 2004-07-11 | reverse complement strand
AGGCTTTGTCAGATACTGAAATTATAGATTTTGAAGAAATTGGTCCTTTGGAAAGCTGGAATTCAGATGGTTTGAGAACTCTGATTAAAACCATGAAACATGTTCCGAATATGATTGAAAAGACTTTGCGTTATCCAGGTTGTGTGGAATATCTGAAAGTTTTAAGGGAAAGTGGATTCTTCTCCTATGATGAAATTGAGGTAAATGGTCATAATATCAAACCTATAGATGTAACCGCCAAACTCTTATTTCCATTATGGGAAATGAAAGAAGGAGATAAAGATTTTACTATAATGCGCATAATTATAAAGGGGACAGAAAACGGAAATGAAGTTACCTACCAGTATAATTTATTAGATAGATACAAGGATGACACTATTTCTATGGCGCGCACTACAGGATTTACTTGCACGGCAGTAGCAATAAATGGAGATTATAAAAGAATTGGGATTTCTCCACCGGAATATTTGGGAGAACATTTTAACTTTGTAAAAGATTATTTAAAGGAAAGAGGAGTGAATTATAAAATTACAAAAAGTTAAAATGAAAGTCTCATTAATTGTAGCGGTATCTGAAAATGGAGTGATTGGAAAAGACAATGACCTTATCTGGCATTTACCTAATGACATGAGATTTTTTAAAGAAACAACTATAGGGCATCATGTAATAATGGGTAGGAAAAACTTTGAATCTATTCCGCATAAATACCGCCCATTGCCAAATAGAACCAATGTAGTTATTACAAGGCAATCGGATTATAAAGCAGAAGGATGTATGGTAGTGAATTCTGTTGAAGCGGCTTTGGAAGTTGCAAAACAAAATGGAGATTCTGAACCTTTCATTATTGGTGGAGGACAAATTTACAAGCTAGCGCTTGAAGCAAACATGATAGATAAAGTCTATTTAACTAAAATTCACCATTCATTTGAGGGAGACACTTTTTTCCCAGAATTAAATTCAGATTGGGAAGAGATAAATAAAATAGAAAACAAAGCTGATGAAAAGCATAGTTACAATTATGATTTTATTACTTTGAAGAAAAATAAGTAGTTTTACGAAAAATTTAATATGAAGAAAGTATTTTTAGCATTTAGTGCATTAACAGTTCTTCTTTACTCTTGTAAGGATGAGGACGTAATTAGTAATAATGATCTTGCAAGTACTCAAGCTACACAAGACCATTTGTTTGCAGAACAAACTTTTAATGATGTAGGAAGAATTGTTGAGGAAGGATTTTTATCTAGTGGAATCAATAAATCATGCGCCTCTTACCAGCTAATAAATACGGATACTGCTAATGCCGATACTTTAATCATTAATTTTGGCACAACAAACTGCCTGCATAATGCTAAACTCCGAAAAGGAAAACTCATTATTACTTATACCGGGAAATACCGTGATTCATTAGCTGTAATGACAACAACTTTTGACAATTATTATGTCAACAATAATTTAGTTCAAGGAGAAAAAATAGTTGCTAACCAAGGAAGAAATAATAAAGGAAATATGTGGTTTACTATTGAAGTAAACAATGCAAGTATTGCGACTAATAATGGTACTATTAATTGGAATGCAACCCGAACCAGAGAATGGGTAAGTGGCAGCGCTACTTATTATGACATTTCAGATGATCAATATAAAATTACTGGTTCAGCTAATGGTACTGGAGTAAACAACAATAGTTTTAGTATGGAAATTACTGACACACTTAATATTGATTTGGGATGCTTGCCATCTTGTGTAATTAAGAGTGGGGAAGCAACAATAATACCAAATGGCTATGCAGATAGAATCATTAATTATGGCGATTCATTGTGTGATTGTAATTTTGATGTTACAATAAACGGAAATACTTATCCTATAGTAGTAAATTAAGCTACCATTAATTTAGTGAATGAAATTTTATTCAGCTGTACTTTTACATAGGCCGCTGTAATCCGTAACTCTTTTTTGCTTTTATCTGAAGGAAACTCAAACATGGCATCTAACATAATTGCCTCACAAATTGAACGCAAACCTCTAGCGCCTAACTTGAATTCCATTGCTTTATCAACAATAATATCAATTGCTTTTTTATCAAAACTAAGCTCAACACCATCCATATCAAATAGTTTCTGATATTGTTTAGTCAATGCATTTTTAGGTTCAGTCAGGATTAATTTTAAGGCAGCTCTATCCAAAGGATTTAAGTGTGTAACCACTGGCATTCTTCCAATCAATTCAGGAATTAATCCAAATGATTTCAAATCCTGTGGCGAAATATATTGCAATAAGTTTTCTTTATCAATATCATTTTCTTGTTCTGACCTAAAACCAATTGAACGCGTATTCATTCTGCTGGATATATGTTGTTCAATTCCATCAAAAGCTCCGCCACTAATAAATAAAATATCTTTAGTGTCTAAGGCAATCATTTTTTGGTCAGGATGCTTACGCCCACCTTGTGGCGGAACATTAACAATCGTACCTTCCAATAATTTCAACATTGCTTGTTGCACCCCTTCTCCACTTACATCACGGGTAATGGAGGGGTTATCACTTTTACGCGCTACTTTATCAATCTCATCAATAAAAACAATACCTCTTTGAGCTTGCTCTACATCATAATCGGCTGCTTGCAAAAGACGTGTCAAAATATTTTCCACATCCTCACCAACATAACCAGCTTCAGTAAGCACAGTAGCATCAGCAATACAAAAAGGCACTTTTAAGAGCTTTGCAATGGAACGTGCAAGCAAGGTTTTTCCGGTACCGGTACGCCCAACCATAATGATATTTGACTTTTCAATTTCAATATCCTCTTCAGTAGTGTCAGGTTGTAAAATTCTTTTGTAATGATTATAAACTGCAACCGATATTACCTTTTTAGCATCATCCTGACCTATGACAAAATCATCCAAATGCGCCTTAATTTCCTTTGGCTTTAAAAGTGTAAAATCTTTTGAAAGTGTAGTTTTAGAAATAACATCTTCCTTAACTATATCATGTGCCTGCTCAATACAGGCGTCACAAATATGCGCAGATGTTCCGGCAATTAGGATATTTGTGTCTTGCTTATTTTTCCCACAAAAAGAACATACTACTTTATCGTTTTCTGACATTTACTATTTTTTTCTTTCCAATACCTCATCAATCATACCGTATACTTTTGCCTCTTCTGCTGTCATCCAATAATCTCTATCGCTATCTTTCCAAACTTCATCATATGATTTTCCAGAATGAGCAGAAATAATTTCATAAAGTTCCTTTTTCAACTTTTGAATTTCCTTTGCAGTAATTTCAATATCAGAAGCTTGCCCTTGCGCGCCTCCTAAAGGCTGATGAATCATTACGCGAGAATGCTTTAGAGCTGTTCGCTTTCCTGCTGTCCCAGCACACAATAATACTGCACCCATTGAGGCAGCCATCCCTGTGCAAATTGTTGAAACATCAGGAGTGATATACTGTATGGTATCGTAAATTCCAAGCCCTGCATACACCCCTCCTCCTGGGGAGTTTAAATAAATCAAAATATCTTTTTGAGCATCTACTGATTCCAAAAATAATAATTGTGCTTGAATAACATTGGCCACATAATCATTAATAGGCACGCCTAAAAAGATAATTCTATCCATCATCAAACGAGAGAAAACATCCATACTTGCAACATTCATCTGTCTTTCTTCAATAATAGTTGGTGAAATATAATTGCCGTGCATTGATGAAAATTCGTTAAGGTGTAAGCTACTTATACCCCTATGTTTTGTTGCGTATTTCTGAAATTCTTTTCCGTAATCCATGGTTGTATTTTTTAATTATTTTCTGATGCTAATTTAACAAAATCATCATAAGAAATGCTTTTCTCAGTTAATTTGAAATTTTCTTTGTAAATAGCTAAAGTTCTTTCATCAAAAATTTTATCGTAAACCTTCTTTCTTTCTTCCTCATTTTTAAGGATATTAGTAGCAATATCTGTCAATTGGGCATCATCACCTTCTGGCTGTCCATATTGCTTCATTTGCATCCCGATTAGCTTTTTAGTATGTACAACTACATCATCCTGAGTTACTTTAATCTCATAATTTTCTAAGATTTTATTCTCAATTAACTGCCATTGCAAACTTTTTGAATACATGTCGTATTCAGTGTTAAGCATTTCCGTAGTAATCGGTTGTTCTGAAGTTTGAACCAACCATTTTTTTAAGAAATCATCTGGCATTTGTAGTTTGAGTTTTTCAACAAAATAAGTAACTACATCATTTTTAAGCATTCTGTCACTTTCTCCTACCAACTGTCCTTCAGCCTCTGCTTGAATTTTTGCTTTAAATTCTTTTACATTCTTAACAGTAGCCGCACCATATACCTTGTCAAATAATTCGGTATTCAAATCGGCAGGCTGCAAACGATTAATATTTTTTACATTAAACTGAAATTCTTCTGATGTTAAATTATGAATTACTTCATGCGAAACACTTAACATAGCTGCTAAATCCGTATGATTTTTAAATGCCTTCATTACATTTACAGTAATAATATCATTCGTTTTTACGTCAACAAATTGTTTTTGTATTTTTTTATCAGCAATATGATCCATGGATACAGTCGCTTCATTTTGTATTCCATTTTTCATTATATTTCCATCAACATCAAGTTGGTTAATTGCACAAAAAATCAAATCACCTTCCTCTGAAACTTCAGGATTGCTCATTTTACCATATTTTTTTGCAATATCAGTACAGTAGCTATCTACTAATTTAGCATCTGCTTTAATGTTGTAAAAATTTAATTTATCCTTATTTGTAATTTTTACATCAAATTCTGGCGCTAAAGCAATTTCATATTCAAATTTAAAATCAACTTGATTTTCCCAGTCAATTTTACTTGTTTCCAATGGCATTGGCGAACCCAACACCCTTACTTTTTGTTCAGTAATGTGTTTGTATAATTCATCTTGAATTAATTTGTTTACTTCTTCAACAATAACAGATGTTCTGTATTTCTTATTGATAATTCCCATTGGCGTTTTCCCTTTTCTGAATCCAGGAATTACAGCTGTTTTACGGTAATCTTTCAATGCCTTATCAACTTTTTCAGTATAATCACTTTCCACGACATTAATTGTAATTGTGGCCATTAAATCTTTTGCTTTGCTTTGTATTAAATTCATCTTTTATTTATTGTTTTAAAAAGGGTTGCGAAAATACACTTATTTATGCGATAATTAAAAAGAATATTTCAACAAAAAAGCAAGCGAAAACGCTTGCTTAATTTTGTGCGGGTAAAGGGACTCGAACCCCCACGCCTTACGGCACTAGATCCTAAGTCTAGCACGTCTACCAATTCCGCCATACCCGCAAAAGGGAGACAAAGATATTATTTTTTAACATTCACACATAAAAGGGGCTTTAAAGATTTTTTACTAAGTTTTTTATTTAAATTTGTACACCTAATTATAAAATATAAAAGATGAGTTTATCAGTAAAAGGAAAGTTAAGTAGAAAATTAAGTGTTGAAAGTGGAACATCAAAAGCAGGGAAAGAATGGAAAAAACAATCATTCTTGATTGATACAGGGGCACAATATAATCCAGAAGTTTGTTTTCAATTATTTGGCGAGGACAAAATTGAAATGTTAAACCATCATAATGAAGGAGATCAAGTTGAAGTTTCTTTTAACTTATCATCCAGAGAATATAACGGAAAATACTTCCATAACATTGACGCATGGAGAATTGAAGGTCAAGGAGCCGGAAGCTCTGAAATGGAAGCTGCACCAGTATTTAATGCTCCGGAAACAAAAGAAGACGATTTGCCATTTTAAAGATGTCAATTGCAAAAAAGTTTGAAAAGGTATTTAAGGGGCTTTTGCCAGCACCTTTTACTATAGCGGTTTTACTTACTTTTTTCACATTTATTTTAGCCCTATTTATTACACAACCAAAAGCTGAAGAATCTCATATTCTTCAGCTTTTATCTTATTGGGAAGAAGGTGTTTGGCATCCTCCTTTACTAGTTTTTGCTATTCAAATGATGCTGATGCTCGTACTTGGCCATGTATTAGCACTTACAAAACCAATTAACTCACTTATTGAAAAAGGAACTAGTTTTTGTAATAACACAGCCAATGCTGCTGCTATTATTACTTTTTTTACGCTAGTAGTTTCTTTCTTTAACTGGGGATTAGGCCTTATTTTTGGAGCGATTTTTGCTCGGAAAGTTGGAGAGCATGCAAGCAAAAATAATATACCCCTCAACTATCCACTAATTGGTGCTGCAGGTTATTCAGGGCTTATGGTTTGGCATGGAGGAATATCAGGTTCTGCACCTATAAAAATTGCTGAAGAAGGTCACTTTTTAGCAGATAAAATAGGGGTTATCTCTCAAGGGGAAACCATTTTTTCTGCTATGAATATTAGTGTAAGTGTTGTACTGCTAATTGTTTTACCACTAACAATGTATTATTTAGGCAAGAGAAGTAAAAGTAGCGCTTTACCTACACAAACTTCATTAGAAAATGAGACTGTAGAGATACAGGGGGCGGAAAAAATAGATCATTCCAGAATTATGGCGTACATTTTTGGTGGCATAATCTTAGCCTTTGCTTTTTACAAAGCATTTATACTTCCCGAAAACATCTCACTAAATATTATTACCCCGAACTATATTAACCTTGTTTTATTAGGGCTAGCAGTTATGATGCACAGTAGTTTTTATAATTTCTTGAAAGGAGTAGATAAAGCCATTAGTGGCGCTTCAGGGATACTAATACAGTTCCCGCTTTATTTTGGAATTATGGGAATTATGAATCATTCTGGAATGGTTCAGATTATGTCTGACTTTTTTGTAAGCATCTCTAATGAAACTACATTTCCAATATTTACTTTTATAAGTGCGGCTATTGTAAATATTTTTGTGCCTAGTGGCGGTGGGCAATGGGCGGTACAAGGACCAATTATTGTTGAGGCAGCCACACAATTAGGAGTAAGCATACCCAAAAGTGTAATGGCATTGGCTTATGGAGACCAACTTACTAATATGCTGCAACCCTTTTGGGCATTACCATTATTGGGGATTACAGGCTTAAAGGCAAAAGAGATTCTCCCTTACACACTTATTTTACTGCTTGTTGGAATTGTTATTTTTATTGGGGGATTGTTAGTTTTTTGATTATTTCTTAAGTGAAGTTGGGCTCGTCATATCTGTAGTAATATAAGCCTTAGGATTAATTTCTTCAATCATCTTAAGCACTGCTTTTAATTTTCTTCTAGAAATTACGCACCAATATATTTTTACAGGCCCGTCCTTACCCTCTCCATCAATAACAGTAACTCCATGGCCGTTTTCTCTAAGTGCTTCAGCTACTGAAGGTGAGTTAGCCGGGCAAAAAACCCTTACGACAATATTTCCTACACCAACCAAACGCTCAATATAAGAACCCAAAATAGTTCCAGCTGCAAAACCAGCTGCATAAGCGCCAATAAGAACTGGGTCATCAATATCCTTTATTACTTGTGAAATAGCAACTATCCAAATTGCCGATTCAACTAAACCAATAAGAGCTGCATAAATTGGCTTATTCTTTGCAACTAATAATGCTCTCATTGTTCCCAAACTCTGGTCGGCCAATCTAAGAGAGAAAATTATAAGTGCCGAAAATATTAATTCCATAATTTTATATTTTAATTTTTAACATCAAACGCATCTCGTAAACCATTTCCTAATAACATAAAGGCTAATACCAAACTCATAATTGCCACCCCTGGAATAATTGCTAAATAGGCCTTATCTATAATGATATAAGCATAATGATCTTTTATCATACCACCCCAACTTGGCATGGGTGGCTGTGCACCAATGCCTAAAAAGGAAAGCCCGGCTTCAATTAAAATTGCTGCTGCAAAATTGGCTGCCGAAATAACAATAACAGGCCCAATCACATTGGGCAATATATGCTTGAAAATTATTCTAACTGATTTGTACGCCAATGCTTTTCCTGCTTCTACATATTCCAGCTCTCTGATAACTAAAACTTGGCCTCTAACAATTCTGGCTACTTCCACCCACATTGTTAAACCAACGGCAACAAACACTTGCCAAAAACCCTTCCCAAGCGCTAAAGTGATTGCAATTACCATAAGTAAGGTAGGGATAGACCATATTACATTGACAAACCACATGACAACATCATCTGTTCTCCCTCTGAAATAACCAGCGATTAGCCCTAAAGTAATACCAATGATTAATGATATGAAAACAGCAATAAAACCAACAGACAAAGATATTCGGATGCCATACAACATGCGGCTAAGCAAATCCCTACCAAACTTATCTGTTCCTAGCCAAAAAGTTTGAGTTGTAATTTTATAATCACCACTATATGTTTTTGCTAGTTCTGATTGAAAAGGGAAATAGGAAAGTCCTGTTTTTGTTATTGTATACTTTTCAATTGGGATTCTTTTAACTCCTGAAGGTTTTCCAAAAAATAAACCTTCAAGAAAAGGGGTTTTATTTATTTCTTGCTTAGGAATTTCCAGAAAAGTAATTTTTGTTAAAGGTTTTTTTGTTGCTAATTCAATATGCATTTGATTTGCCATTGGTGAATCATCAGAACTCAGCGCCACCGCAAATATTCCAATAAAAACACAAAGCACAATAAAACTCAAAGCAGAAAAAGCCAATTTATTTTGCTTCAACTTTTTCCAAGCTAATGTATTTAATGAGGTCGGTTTCATTTATTTTTTATGCGTTCTGCCTTTCCATTCAAATGATTTTGTAAAAGACAAAACAACAATCAAAACTATGGAAAAAGAATAGAATAACTCAAATGGGAAAATCCATTTTATTAAATCTGTACGCTTGAAAAATCTAAGCACTGGATACAACAAAAATAAATCAACTATGAACTTTGCAATAAAAAATAATATAAAAAGCTCAAAATATTGCTGATAAAAAAATTGCATTGCAAATAAAAATCCAATAGCTAAATTGACAAATAACACTAAATATGACATGTAAATACTTGCCCAATCTTTATAAGCACTACTTTTAGCAGTCCATCTTTTTCTTTGGTTAATAAAAGTTTTTATACTTTGTGCTCCCTCAGTAATAACAATAGCATTTTCATCTTTTGCAAAAGCAATTGAGTTCGGATATTTTGCTTTCACGCTATGCAATAAAAAAACATCATCACCACTAGCTGCAGTATCGTTTTCAAACTTATTTACCTCCAAAAAAATATCTTTTCGGTAAGCCATATTTGCCCCATTACAAAAGAGTGCACTACCCATTCCGATTGCACCCGCACCACTACCAATTAATGAGGAAAACTCTAGCGCTTGTAAGCTTTGGAAAACTCCTTTCTGTTTGTAAAATCCAACAGGGCCAGACACTAATTTTATACTTGAATCTTCAAAATAGGAAGCCATTGTTTGCGCCCAAGTTGACAGAAAACTACAATCTGCATCAGTAGCCAATATAATTTCTCCTTCTGCTAAGACTACAGCTTTTTTAATTGCATTCTTTTTGCCGAATTCTCCGTCTGGCATATTTACAATTTGCAAATTATCCATTGCAGATTGTTGCAACAATTCCAATGTTGCATCAGTGGAATGGTCGTTTACTAAAATAAACTCCAATTTATCAGTAGGGTAAATTTGTTTTTTAAGATCCGTAATCAATCGTATTATTTCTGATTCTTCATTGCGCATAGCAATCACGACACTCACTTTTGGCGTGTATGCTTGCCTATTTACCGATTTTATTTTATCCCAACCAATGCGGTATTGTAAGATTTGTAACACATACAACAATGTAATAAAAGCAATGAGAAATTGCATTATTTGCGGAAGAATTTAAGTGTAAAAATAAATACCGTTCCGATAAGTGCAGGCAATAAAAGATTAATAATCCACATAACAAAAGTAGCTGCAAATATCCCAGTAGTATTAGTAGAAAGCAAGCCAAAAAGGAAAATAGCAACAGAACCTCTTATCCCAATTTCAGTAATGGCAATAGTGGGGGTTATTGAAACTACAAAAAGCATTATCATGATTAAAACAATAGCATCAGCATAGGCAATATTAATATCAAACAATTGCAATAAAATAAAAAACTGAGTAGTAAATACAGCATATCTTGCAACAGAGTACCAAAGTACTTTTGCTAATTCATCTGTATTGTAAAAAGAAAAAACTTCATTGTATTTCTCATACTTGCTTAAAAATTTTATTTTAGAAAGGATCGCGGAAAATAGGTATGCATTTAAAAATAAAAATACAATCAGTACATTCAGCAACACCAATAAAAATATTAAAATAGGATAGCCAAACTCTATAGAGTTTACTGTGTAATAAAATTCAGAGCTATATTTTGGCAAAAACAATAAGCCAATACAACCAAAGAAAATAGTAATCACTAATTGTGCCATGGATCCTATTACAGTAATTATCACCCCTTGTATCCTATCTGCTTTTTCCAAACAAAAAACTCTGCCACCATATTCTCCAACTCTATTGGGTGTAAAAGCCGAAACCGTAATGCCTGAGAAAATTGCTCTAATGGAGCGCTTAATGGATATTTGTTCAATCTTTGAAATTAAAAATCGCCACTTTAATGCTTCCAAAAACCAATTCAAGAACATCATAAGGATAATAACTGCAAGCACTCCATAGTGTTGCTTAATTTGTTGTAAAATTGCATCACTATTAAATTGCTCTACACTACTTTTGGAAGTAAGTTGCTCGTACAAAAAGAAAAGAGCAAAAGCCACAATTCCAATTTTTAATAGAAAGCCAATCGTTTTTCTGCTTAGCATTGCTTAGTTTTGTTGTACAATTATTCAAAACAAAGATAACAATTGCAGACTGATAAAATCATATTAGGCATAGATCCTGGAACCACAATAATGGGATACGGACTTATTCGTATTAAAGAAAATCAAATGGAGCTTATTCAAATGGGGGTTTTGCATCTTTCAAAACTAAGTTCTCATGAATTAAAGTTAAAACGGATATTTGAACGCACATTACAATTAGTTGATGAGTACAAACCAGACGAATTAGCTGTTGAGGCTCCTTTTTTTGGTAAGAATGTGCAATCCATGCTAAAGTTAGGAAGAGCGCAAGGAGTAGCTATGTCAGCAGCACTTTATCGTGATATTCCTATATTTGAGTACGCACCAAAAAAAATAAAGATGGCTATTACTGGAGGGGGAACTTCTAGTAAAGAGCAAGTTGCAGCTATGCTAAAATCTCTTTTAAACATTAAAGAAATGCCAAAACACTTGGACGCAACAGATGGATTGGCGGCTGCCGTTTGTCATTATTTTCAAAGGAATCCTAGTGGAAAAGGAGGAAAGTATACCGGTTGGGGATCCTTTCTAAAAGATAACCCTGATAAACTTAAATAGCTGATTTAATCAAATCTGAAACTGATTTCATTTCAGCTTCTGAAAACTTCAATTTTGGTCGCTCAAAATTAATATCAGATACATTATTAAGTGGCACTAAATGAATGTGAGTATGAGGAACTTCAAGCCCAATTACAGCTACTCCAATTCTTTCACAAGCAATTACTTTATCCATACCTTTTGCTACTTTTTGTGCAAATTTCCAAAGTTCTAAATATTCGTCTGAAGTAATATCAAAAATATAATCTGTTTCCTTTTTAGGAATAACTAGCACATGTCCTTTTGCTAAAGGAAAAATATCCAAAAAGGCTAAATGATGCTCATCCTCCGCAACCTTATATGCGGGAATATCACCACTCACTATTTTAGAGAAAATACTTGACATTATAGTTTTTCTATTTTAGTAATTTCAAAATGCATAATGCCATTTGGCACGTCAATATCAGCAATCTCCCCAACAGATTTTCCTAATAATCCTTTACCTATAGGAGAAGTAGCCGAAATCTTTTTTGCAGCCAAATCAGCTTCACTTTCAGAGACAATAGCATAGGTCATTTCCATGCCATTTTCCGTGTTCTTAATAGTAACTTTTGTCAATAAATGTACAGATGATGTATCCATTTCTGACTTATCTAATACGCGTGCATTTGATACATCATTCTCTAATTTAGCAATCCTAGCTTCCAATAAACCTTGCGCTTCTTTTGCCGCATCATATTCTGCATTTTCCGACAAATCCCCCTTATCTCTTGCTTCCGCTATTTGATTGATTACTCTTGGGCGATCCACAGACTTTAAGGTATCTAATTCTACCTTTAAGTTATCGTACCCTTCATGTGATAAATATATTGTATTCATAATTAGTTGTATTTATAAACGCACAAAAAGGAAGTTACCTTCCTTTCTGAACATAATATGTATTGTTTTTATTTTATAAATTAATCCTAGCTCCAATAGTGTGTGAGCCTTGGAAAGGATCAGTATGACGATAAGAATAATCCAAACCGAATGTACCATTACCCATTGGCAACTCTACTGTAAAACCAGCAGAAGGACCTCTTAATGCAGTAGTTCTTGTGGATGGAGTTCTTATTCCTTCCTCATAAGTATAACCTGTACGTACCATAAACATATCCCTGTAAGCGTATTCGCATCCCAAACGGTACTGATCTTTTTGAAAAGAATTAGAAGTAAAAGTACCTGCTCCAGTTAATCTGTGTCTTAACACATTAATATCGTACGATATACCGATATTTAATAAAGCTGGTAATTCAAGTTCTGATGACCTTTGTTCAATTGTCATTTTATAATCATCATCATCACCTACAATACCTCTAAAAGAAAGTCCATCACCTGAAAATGACATTCTAGGCCCTACATTTTTTAATGAAATACCAAACTTCAAATTATCTTTTTTTCCTGTTACATATTGAATACCTGCATCCAAAGCTACGCCATTAGCACCTACATTAGAAATTTGTTCAGATATCATTTTTACTGTAACTCCACCATAAATACTGTTAGAAAATATCTTAGCATAAGACACCGCTATATTCATAAATTTAGGAGAATAGGTTCCTATACCCCCATCAGGTAAATCAACAGTAGTAATTTCAATCTCGCCAAAATCCATACTCATAACTGCAAAACCAAGCACTCCTGATTCTCCTACTTTTTGTGAGAAACCAAATGAACTAATAGTACTTACAGCATCATTAGCGCTGAACATTTTATTACCATATTGTAACCATGAGGTTTGCGTAAAAATCAATTCTGTTTTTTGAGTAAATGCCAAACCAGCTACATTAGAATAAATTCCTTCAAGCCCTCTTACTCCTGCAATATTTGCACCTGCCCAACCAGAGGTTCTTGCCCAAGGATTGATTAATAATTCGGAAGCTCCTGCTGACCCAGTTCTTTGCTCGTTACCTGCAAAACCTTCTTGAAATGGAAATATAATCAAAGCAATTAGTGTTGTGGCTTTTATCCAGTTATTAATTTGTTTCATATTTATATTTTTATTATCGTCAAATTTTATTTATTAGAATGTATCTAAATCAATTGGTCTTAATGCTCCAAACCATTTAATTACTTTTTTACCTATACCAGGTGCATTTACATGAATAATGTAAAGTCCACTTGCAATTGGAATACCATAATCATTTTTCAAATCCCAATCAATAGAAGTTACTATATCATCCTTTTTCATTTTACGAACTAAAGTTCCGCTCACAGTAAAAATAGAAATTGTTGCTCGTTGTGGTAAATTAGTAATCTTAACTCTGTTGTCTAACTGATTCACCTCATAAGAATTATAACCATAGTACGGGTTGGGCACAGCATTAATCATTTCCATTGCATCCTTAGCTACTCCAAGATTTCCTTGGCTAGCAACAATATTATCTGTATTAAAACGGTAAATAGGATTAAATGAATTTAGTGCAGCATACTCAATTACTCGTGCTTTATTGCTGCCCGTAAAAGATGTCGTAGTTGCAACAAATGTTTCACCTACTTCATAAGTATTTCCATCATGCGTTATTTGTTTTCCTCCCCAACTTCCTTGCGGGTTTGTATTAGATGAATTAAAATATGCAACTGTATAAGACTCACCAATAATTAATGCATCAGTTGATTTTAAGATTTTATCTCTAGAAACTGTTTCATACTGCTTATAAGGCTTAGTTACTCTCAATTTCACTCTTACATCACTTGTCAATAATTCTCTTCCTGGAGCTAATAAAGGTACGCCAACCCAACCAATATTCTCAAATACATCAAACTGACCTATAATTAATGGAGTAGAATTTGTTAATTTTTCATAAATCCAAGCTCCTTCATCATAATTTGGTGAATTTCCAACATCTTTTAAATCACCGTTTACATAATCTTCAGTTCCTTTTACCCATGAAGAACCATTCACCACGTAAATAAAGTGTTTCCCTCCTAATAAATAATTTCCTCCAGTAAATTGCTGTCCTATTGGTGCTGAAGGGTCATATTGTGGGAATTGATCATTAGTAGTAATTTTAGCAGTAGGGTTCCACTTCATATCGGCACCATTTTCAGAAGTTTGCCACGAATCTTCAGCAAAAATAATATTTAACCTTTCTCCGGTTTCAATATCAATTGCATAACCGGGGAACCATCCCATTCCTAATGTACCGCTTCCATCATCATTACCTTCTTTATCAACTGAAGGAGACTGTCTTAAGCCCATTTTCACCTGATTTCCAATTGATAAATCAGGATCATCTTGCGCTTCAACCACACATACTCTTGACCAATATTTGTCCTTACACCCTTGTATACTTAGATCTGCAGTTGCTTCTTTACATGGCTTAAATACAATATCAACAGAATTTAAATTTTCTAACTTAACATAACTATTTGTTACTGTACTGTTAAAACCAGGACCGTCATTCATGTTTGACGCAAAAGAATAAGGAGCCCAAGTCCCTCCATTCGTCTCAAAGGTAAAAAATGAACTAGTAATAACATTTGTTTGCATTGCAGCACCTTCATAAATTCCATTTGGATCTTCATCTTGATTGTAATCGCTTAAGCCTGCAAAATTATCATTAGTAAAAGACCCGGCTCTAATCCAGTTCAGGCCCCATAAAAATCCATCACCATTATCATCAAGATCAGCTAAACCGCTTAACCATCTGTCATTTATATTTGAATACTCAATAGTACCTGATATAAAGCCGTTATTATCAATATTTGTAGGATCAGCACCAGGGTTACTGGCTTGTTTTATTTTAACATTTAAACCTAAGCTTGTAATATATTCTTCAGTACCTACAACTATATCCTGATTAGCAGAAGCTTTTATATTACCTGTTTCTTCATCAATTAAGGTCCATTTTTTGTAAGAAGTAATTACACCGGTATTTGTGAATGTTGGTTCTTCAAATTTCAAAATAAATGTTCCTTTTGGGATTTTAACAGGATCAACTACCGAAATATCAATAGGTACTTGCCCTGCTTCATAGGTAAGGTTCATGGCTCTGTGATCAGGACTTTCAAGTATTGCATTAATGGTTGTAGAAGTAAGCTCTAAAGCCATACCTCCATTACCTGTTCCTTCAATTCTTGTAATTTCAACCCCGTCCCCATAAGAAGCGTTTAATGTTGTGCCTCCGGCTTCAGGTTCTATAAAATGAGGAATGGCAGAATATGTCTGAATATTTCTTCTTCCTGAAATATAAGGTTGATTTCTACCATCATAATCTGGAGCGTCTACATCATACGGATCAGCATTTTCTTCTGCTCTGTTATACCCATATGCCAATGACATAAAATAATAGGTTTTGTGATTTACCAAACGCGTATTTCCGAGCGCAAACTTATCATCAATAATTTGGAAAGAGTATTGAACCCCCTGATCTACCGATCCAACAACTCCTGAACTTAATACTGACGCCACCTCTTCAATGGGAGTGTATACCTGTAAGAATGGATCCAAATACTGATTTACAATTCCTGTAACTGTATCGTTAATATCACTTCTGAATACTAATCTTGCTTTGTCAGCATCATCCAAATCAGTTACTGAAACAGTAGCGCTTTTTAATTGATATACTAAATACCCTTGAAATTCATAATTAGGATTATTATAATAAGGAGGCCCAGTTTTAATAATGTAAGGATCTTTTTCAGTATAAGTTTCATTCTGATTATTTGAAGTTTCCCCATTCGATAAAGTGAAAATCAATTCTTTATCTAACTCTCTTACTTTTAAATCTGGCGCATCTGGTCCATTAAGGATATTAAAGTTGTTATCAAATAAAGCTTGTGCCTCTCTATCATAAATTTTTACTAATGCAATAGATGCTGTTTGTCCTCCAGACTTTGCTCTTGCCCATACTACACCAACAGTAATCTCATTTACAGCTCCCGGCTGTAAAGTAAATGGACCTGCAGATTGTAAAAATCTTCTATCTGCGGGGATATTACCAGCAGTTTGTTCTGTCCATTCCTGTCCTGGAAAAGCATCATCAGAAGTTCCTGGGAACATAAAGTTACATTCGGTAGTTGTTGAACCTGTACCGCCACCATGCCCATCACCTCCATAAGTCATAGGTACATTGTCTCTCCATATTCCTCTTAAATAGTTGTAGAAATCTGTTCCCCCACTAGGGTTCCCAATAACGGTTCCATCATTATTATAGTATACAAATTTTGACATAATAATCTGTTCTCCAGCCTCATCTACTACACCATCTCTATCGTTATCAATACCATCATTTGGGTCAGCTAATGGTCCTTGAAAGAAATCAACCCCAATAGCTGGCGGATTAAATCCGTACCCTGCAGCACCTTCATCCTCAGCATCTCCATTATAACAAAAACCTAATCCAAGATTTACATCACACCCAACATAATCATCTAAATAAAACCCTAAATCAGGATCAACCCATTGTCCAAAGTAGGTATCATTAAGAGGTAAGGTGGAGCGATTAATAATTTTGTAATTATAAAAAGTCATATCATTTACTTCATTGTCAGCAACAAACCCAAATGCTTGGGCATGAATCTCTAATCCTAATGCATCAGCTGCAGTTTCTGAATGTATATTTCCTTTATCATTAAATATCCAAAATAAAGTTTGATCTCCAAACAAAGCAGCATCATCATTTGTTCCTGTAATATTATAATCAGGATAATCTCCTGATTCTGGTTCGTACTCACCATTACCATTAACATCAAAGAAAGGGGCTAAAAATTGATCTTGTCCTAAAGATTGATCTCCATGTGCTGGCCAATCTTCAATATTTTTCGGCATAATATAAGTAGGGTCATTTGCGCCTATACGTGCTATATGCTCTTCAACATCAGCTCTATTAATTTTAAAATGCTTATCCCATTCTGTACATTCATCAGCTGAGATAGTGGCATTATCAGCATTTAATGGACCTGGCCAGAAATCATTACCCGATTGCCGATAAGTCATACCGGCTACTTTTAATTGTCCACCCGCATCAACACCTCCAATCCAAAGCGCACCAGCAAACAAAGAGTTTTTATTCCCTCCTTTAGGTATTTCATACTGAGCATCGGCTAAATCCCACCACATATCTCCACCACCCATAATAGTTGCTCTAACATTATTCACATCCAAGTCAGTTTTTGAATTAGACGGGCTACAACCGGCTGCAACTTTAGTATTTACTACAGTTGATGCGCCAGGATTAACGTTTTCTTTTGCCACAGTCACTATAGTAAATAGTGATAAAGAAAGAATTACAATTTGTTTTATTTTATTATTCATAAATACTCTATTTTTCATATTACTAAATTCTTCTTATTTAAAATTCAAAACTTATACCAGCTCTAAGCATTCTAGGTAAACTATAATTAGATGGATTATTAATAGCTAAAGAATATAAATATCTAAATACATCAGGATCATTTTGTGCATCAATAGCATTCTGAGCAGCTGATGAAGTTAAATATCCATCATCTTCTGGATTTCCAGTAGCTCGATAAACACTAATAATATTCTGCGCATTTAATAAGTTTTGTATTTGTACATACGCATTCATATGAGAGCTTTTTTTATCACTCCATTTAATTTCAAATGCTTTGTTCAATTTCATATTCATTCTGAACTGCCATGGCAAACGTGAACCATTGATACTTCCTTCCAAAACGGAACGATCATTTATACCTGAAGCAGCCTCCTGAGTAATATTAGATTGGCGAGAATAAGGCGTTCCTGAACCAGCAGATAACATAAAATTAAATCCTGCATCCTGAAATACTTTTGCCCCAAACCAAACTGGTCCATCATAATCTTTTCCATTTCCATAATGATAATCAACTGATGCAGAAATAGCATGTCTTTGATCAAAGTTCATAGGAATAGTTGTCCGTAAATTAGGCTGCCCTGTACCTACCAAACTACTACCTGAAGTAGCAGAAGAGCCAGTACCATCCGCAAATTGTAAAGTATAATTTGCGGTAAGTTGTATGTTATTTGTTCTTCTTAAATCATAATTAACCGACATTCCTTTTACTGTACCAAAATCAATATTACCATAAGTATAGTATTGAGCAGGGTAAGCGGCCAATGTATTTGTCAGTTGAGTCATATCTCTTAGCTCTTTGTAGAAAGCTGAGATTTTTAAAGCTGATTTTAAAGATAATGTTTTTGCAAAGCCTAATTCATAATCAACTGTTTTTTCAGGTTTTAAATTAGGATTATTTAAAGTGGCCCCGACTCTATCTGCCATAAATAAATAATCAACTGGTTCTAATCTATTGCCTGTTGGAGGTCTTTGTGTTAACACGTCGTAGTGTGCAAAGAACTGCGCCTCATCCGAAATTGGGAAAGAAAAAGCAATCCTTGGCATAAATACTGTTTCTGGCGTATAATCCTCAAAAGCATCCATATTAACATTTCCTGCTTGAGCCGCTGTAGGGTTTTTCAAGTATGGAGCAATTTTTCCCCCTGCAGCTTCTGCTAATAAAGTAGGGTCAGAAATTACAAGCCCAGTAGCATTGTACCATACCTCTCCGTCTCTATACCCAACAACAGCAGATGGATTTTCAATATCATCAACATAAACCACATAATCATTGCCAATAGTTGAAGGATGATTAGTAGAAGTAATAACATCCTCTCCATTAGGATCTTCTCCTACAGTGTATGCGCTATACAATAAATACCTATCTTTTAATACTTTCTGGTTAGCATCAAAACGATCTACTCTTAACCCAATATTAAAAATTAAATCCTCAATCGCAAATTTATCTTGTATGTATCCTGCTTGATAAATTGGGTTATAAGCAGCAATTCCTCTATCACTACCCTCTTCAAAGAAAGAGGCAAGTGTAGGTGTGGTTGTTGATTTGTTACCATAAATATCATACCCATAATAATAGACTAATGACGAGCCACTATTTAATAACTCATCCGGACTAAACATGTCTAAACTATACGCATCTGGTGTATAAGAATCAATATCAATAAACTCTAATTGACCTATATTATGTTCTGATCTAAAGTTTTTATCAAAATCTGACTGTTCTTCAGCAATAAACAATCTATCATAGTTTACGGTATCTTGGTAAATCCCATTGGCATCAAAAACAGGGTAAGGATTTGATAAATCACGCTCTAATATATGTTTATTGGCTTGTTGGCGCATTAAACCCCACAATCCCATAGGGCCTATTCCCCAGTAGTAATCTTTTCTTTGTTCAAATTCAAATCCAAAAGAAAACTCATGCGATTTGATATCTGCAGAACCTGAAGCCTTGAATGTTGTTTGGGTGTTTTCTTGTTTTGCTGAAGTACCATACATTGACCCATGATTTCCAAATAAAGAATAAACATTTGATGGTAATTCTCCATTTCTTAATCCTTTTCCTTGCAAATCAATAGCAGTTCTTAGTACTCCATCGGCACCATAACCACTAATATAAGATGACATCTTGTAGTCAGAAAATAAATTTACATAGGCATTAGTATAATTTTCCAATGCAGTATTACTAAAACCTAAACCTAACTCAGAACCTGGAGTGTACTGAAATAAAGTATCCGTCCAGCCATTCATTATTCTACCGGTATAGATAGTCCCAGAAGTAGAATCAATAGCAGACCCATTCTGATAAGTCTTCGCTTTATAGGTATCAAACTTTCCTACATATCCATAGTGAAACAAATCATCCTTATGATTAGCATCACCGTAGGTGTATTTGTTATTTGTATAATCTGCCTGAATAGTAAAAAACGCATTTTTAATAGTAGCTGATGATTCTTCAGTATTATCTTCAGCTGAACCAAATTTTTGAGTTAATTTTCCGAATACACGATAAGTATGTTGACTTGACTGCCTGTTATCATCCCACGAGAACATTGAGCGCCAAGCTGAAAAATCTCTGCTTTCACGCGCATAGTATGTTCCTCCCAAAGATAAGAACGTATTTTTATTTGGTTTAACATCCAATTTCCCGGTAAGATTAAATCTTTTTTGATTTGCATTTACTTTCGCTTGCACATTCTCAAAATCATCTTTATCTAAAAATTCTGAAGTGCTTAAAAACCCTGCAGATGCATTAGGAGCAATAATAAATGGGTTTGTTTGCAAGTCAGCCAATACATCATTTTTAACTTTCCACCTTCCAATAGCTGAAGGGTCAGTATCATCATTAATATTGAATTCTCCTGCTAAGAAATAACCAATTATTGAACTTCCTTTTGATCCATCAGTATTGCGCTTTTTCAAGATAGGGCCAGAAAGTGAAAATGCTAATAAATTGTAGTTGTAACTGTCAAATAATGAAGAGGATTCAAATTCAATACCTCCAAACATTTTATTAGATGGCCCCTTAGTAGTTATCGAGATAATACCTCCAGTTGCATCCCCGTATTGTGCAGGCAGGCCACCGGTAATTACAGTAATTTGTTCAATACCTGAAGTTGGCACTCCCATGCTCCCTCTCACTTTAATTCCATCAACATAGTATTCTGTTGCATCTCCTCTTGATCCTCTAATATTTACTCCATCTCCTTCATCTCTTTGGTAGATACCCGCAGTTGTAGCTGCAACAGAAGCTATCGACCTTGTTGGCAAAGCAACAATTTCTTCAGCAGTTTTAGTTTCACTAGAAACATTTTTATTAATCAATGGTTTTTTATACTCAATAATTTTTATTTCTCCGATTGCAATTCCTTCTTGCAACTTTACATCCTGAAAAGTAATATTGTTTGCAGAAACAATAACTCCAGTAACCTCAACTGTTCCATAGCCAACAAATGTGGCTTTAATGGTATAATTCCCCGGTTCAACTGGTTTAATGGTATAGTTTCCATCAAAATCAGTAGTTGTTCCTGCTGATTGATTTCCATTTTTTTCAATAATAATATTTGCAAATGGGATGGGTTCTCCGCTCATTACGTCTGATATCACTCCTTTCAAGGTTCCTGTTTGTGCCATAGTAAGTGATGATGTAAGTGCTAAGATCACTATTAAATAAATTTTTCTCAACATGATATAATGTTTCGTTTAAATATAAATTCTGATTTTAAAGGTCGTAAAGATATAAATATTTTCATATCTTAAGGAATCATAAAACCATTTCTTTTTTGTAAAATTGCAATCATGAAATCAATCCTTTATATCATTATTATTAGTCTATTAATTGCAAGTTGTACTTCAAAAGAGAATTACATTGCAGAGGTTTATGTGAATATTCTCATAGATTTGAGTTTGCCAGAATATAGCGATTTGCAAGTTTCAGGAAACTCTATTTTTATTGAAGGGGGAGTTGAGGGAATCATAATCTATCATGGTGTAGGAGACGACTATAAAGCATATGACAGAAATTGTAGTTACGAGCCTTCCCTAACCTGCTCAGTAATTGATTCCGTAAATGCAGGAATTGCTTATTGTGGATGTTGCACTTCTGCGTTTCTACTGGGACAAGATGGTGCAGTTGCAAATAGTCCTGCGCTTTTACCTTTAAAAGAATACTATTGGACATTGAGTGGAGGTCAGATGAGAATTTTCAATTAAAAAAGCCCGATTTATCGGACTTTCTTTTACTAATTAAAACTATCCACTATTTTTTAGTATCTATAGTATTCTGGCTTGTAAGGGCCATCAACTTTAACTCCAATATATTCAGCTTGGTCTGGGCGTAAAGTTTCTAATTCTACACCAATTTTAGCTAAGTGTAATCTTGCTACTTTTTCATCTAAATGCTTAGGCAACATATACACTTCATTTTTATACTTATCAGTATTGTTCCACAATTCTAATTGTGCCAATACTTGGTTGGTAAAAGAATTCGACATCACAAAAGAAGGGTGCCCAGTTGCACAACCTAAATTTACCAATCTTCCTTCAGCCAATAAAATAATATCTTTACCGTCAATCGTGTACATATCAACCTGAGGCTTTACTGTATTTTTAGTGTGGCCCCAATTATCATTAAGCCAAGCAACATCAATTTCATTATCAAAATGACCAATATTACAAACAATTGTTTTATCTTTCATGCTCTCAAAATGACGCGCTTGAATAATGTCTTTATTTCCTGTTGTCGTTACAATGATATCTGCATTTTTACAGGCATCATCCATTCTTTTAACTGCAAAGCCATCCATAGCTGCTTGCAAAGCACAAATTGGGTCAATTTCTGTAATAGTAACTCTAGCGCCAGCGCCTCTAAGTGAGGCTGCAGAACCTTTCCCTACATCACCATAACCAGCAACCACAGCAACTTTTCCTGCCATCATAACATCAGTAGCTCTTCTTATTGCATCAACTAAAGATTCTTTACAACCGTATTTATTATCAAATTTTGATTTTGTAACCGAATCGTTAATATTAATAGCGGGCATTAAAAGTGTTCCTTTCTCCATTCTTTCATATAGCCTGTGTACTCCAGTAGTTGTTTCTTCAGAAAGCCCTTTGATATCCGCAACCATTTCTGGAAATCTATCAAAGACCATATTGGTTAAATCACCCCCATCATCCAAAATCATATTTAAAGATTTACCTCCCTTAAAAGCAGTAAGAGTTTGCAAAATACACCAATCAAATTCCTCTTCAGAAAGTCCTTTCCAAGCAAAAACAGGCACTCCTGTTTCTGCAATTGCAGCTGCCGCTTGATCCTGAGTAGAAAATATATTGCAAGACGACCAAGTTACCTCAGCCCCTAAATGCACTAAAGTTTCAATTAGTACAGCTGTCTGAATAGTCATATGTAAACAACCTGCAATTCTTGCTCCTGCCAACGGTTTGCTATCACCAAATTCTTCTCTTATTGACATTAACCCTGGCATTTCCGCCTCTGCCAAAGTCATTTCTTTTCTACCCCATTCTGCTAAGGAGATATCTTTTACTTTGTAATTCATAGTTTCCGTTTCCATTTTTAATTTTAATTTTTAAGGACTGCAAAAGTAATCAATATTATTATTTTAGCCTCTAATTATCTAAGATATGGGTATCATCAGAAACACAACTGCACAAAATTGCACTATTGCTATTTGGAAAATTACAGAAACCCTAGAGGAATTACTGCAATTAGTTAATGTAATAAGTACTGCTGATTTTAATACTGAAAAACGAAAGAAAGAATGGCTAGCAAGCCGTTTATTGCTAAATGAAATTAATCCAAACTGTTCGATTTCTTACAATCCATTTGGCGCTCCTGAATTAAATAATGGCAGCTTTATTTCAATTTCTCACTCCAAAGGATTAGTCGCTATCATTATAAGCCAACAACAGGTCGGGTTAGATATTGAAGAAATCTCAGGGAAAGCCCTCAGAGTTTCTTCAAAATTTGTTTCAACAAATAACCTGAAAGCCTTAACTGCTGAAAAGGCAACATTAATTTGGTGCTGCAAGGAAGCTGTTTTCAAATGGCACCAAAAAGGGAAAGTAGATTTTATTGCTGACATAAAACTTCATCCGTTTGAAAGCATGGAAAGAGGGGAGATTACGGCTGAATTCAGAAATACTCAATTAATCTTGAATTATCAGAAAATACATAATCACTATTTAGTGTATGTTTGCAAATAGAAATGACATTATGAATATTTACAATCACATAACTGAAAGCAAAAAAGCTGGAAATAAACTTTTTGCTCTTTTAGTTGACCCGGATAAACAAGATACCAAAACGTTAATCGGTACTATTGAAAAAGCAAAATCAGCAAAAACTGATTTCTTTTTTGTGGGAGGCTCTTTACTTGCCAATGATAGTTTAGACTCTTGTATCCGTACCATAAAATCTAATTGCGATATTCCTGTTGTATTATTTCCTGGAAACGCAATGCAGGTAAACAACAAAGCAGATGGAATACTTTTCCTATCTTTAATTTCTGGCAGAAATGCAGATATGTTAATCGGAAAGCAAGTAATTACCGCTCCTATTTTAAAACAATCCTTATTGGAGGTATTGCCTACTGGCTACATGTTAATTGATAGCGGGAAACCAACGACTGCATCTTATATGAGTAACACTATTCCTATCCCTGCTGATAAAAATTCAGTAGCGGCTTGCACGGCAATGGCTGGGGAAATGCTAGGACTAAAACTTATCTTTATGGATGGGGGAAGTGGAGCTAAAAACCCAATCTCTGAAATAATGATAAGAGCAGTGAGTAAATCAGTTGATGTCCCTTTAATTGTTGGAGGTGGGATTAGCAGTGGAGAAAAAGCCATTGCTAATTGCAAAGCTGGAACCGACATTATTGTAGTTGGAAATGCTATTGAGAAAGATGAAAATCTGATTGCAGAAATTGCTAATGCAATACATAATTACTAGTGTGTCTTACACATATCTTCATCTACAACTATAAAAAAGTCAGCATTACCTATTAATTTTTCATCAAATTCTGATATATCTATTTGTTCTGTCACTTCAATTGTTGTAATATTTAAATCAGGATTTAATTGTAATAAATACCACATTATCGACTCATGATATTTTGAGTGATAAGAACCGTGATAATGTAAAAACTTTGTATTCTCTTTCATGTTCGTATTTATAAAATACGCCATGGTAGCATCCTTTATTGCTTGTGATTTTGGCAAATTCTCACCTCCATGCCCTTCTGCCATTTTAGAAATCTCTTTGTAACAATGTAAAGAAGTGTCGTACATCATAGGCAATGGAGCAATAAATTGCTTTGATGCTTCTGGCAAATACTTTAATGTATCTACTCCAAAACGATATACTATATTCGCAAAACGCCTTGGGATGTTTGTTGCCACAAAATGCAAATTATTATCCTTAGCAAATTTTAAAAGTGGTCTGTAGTCTGTTTTATGATTTGGCCATATTTTTGCTTCTTTTTCAAAATCTTGCTCACGAATAAATCCTAGCAAATATTCATCTAACACAACCTGATTATCTGATTCTAACATTTCAGCTCCAAGCATCAAATCTTCTGCATATTTTTCATACATACTTTTCGTTAACTCTAACTGCAACCAGTGCGAAATCGGGTCGTTATGATTTTCACCAAAAAGCACTACATCAGCCTTTGCTGTTTTAAAAACCATGGTTTTATAAGAAATCTTATTTCCGTTCTTACTATAAATTTGAAAAGCTTTTTCTTGCGCAAAAGTTAAGGGTACAACAAAGCAATGTATTAATGTAACTATGATTAGTTTTTTCATTTTCTTATCTTTTATCTAATTTCCGTGCAAACTTATACAAATTCGTATTTTTGACTCGACTTATGAATGAAATAATTCAATTTTTTAGCCATACTACTTTTAATTGGAGCATTATTGAAAGTATTGCGGTATTTTTCTCCATCCTTTATGTAATACTAGCTGCCAAAGAAAATATTTGGTGTTGGGGAGCTGGTGCAATTAGCGTATCACTTTATATTTATATTTGTTTTTTTGCTCAACTATACCCAGAAACTAGCTTACAAGTATTCTATTTATTGATGGCTTTTTACGGCTATTATCATTGGACCAAGAAAGAGCAATCTTTACAAATTAGCGAGTGGAGTATTGGCAAACACCTTTTCATTTTAGTAATAGGAGCCATTTTAACTTTTTTAATGGGCTTCTATTTTGCTACTTACACCAATGCTAAAATGCCCATTGTGGATTCCTTTACTACGGTATTTAGCCTATTTGCAACATATATGGTTGCTAAAAAAATATTAGGAAATTGGCTCTATTGGATTGTGATTGATGCAGTTTCAGTTTACCTTTATTTTAGCAGAGACTTACATCTTACATCTTTACTATTTATGGTCTATACTATTATTGCAATTTTCGGATATTTTTCTTGGATGAAGAAAATGAAAATAGATGCATAAAATAATTATAACAGGGTCGGAAAGCAGTGGAAAAACAACTCTTTGCAAAGCGTTATCTAAGCATTTTAATCTTCCTTTTTCTAAGGAATATGCGAGGGAATATCTTGATGCGTTAAACAGAGATTATAATCAGGATGACCTTTTAAAAATTGCAAAAGGACAATTACAAGCTGAGAATGGAATACAATTATTAGATACGGACTTAATCACCTTAAAAATTTGGAGTGAATACAAATACGGATCTTGCAATAATTGGATATTAGAGCAAATTGAAAGACAAAAAACAGAAAAGCGCTTTTATCTTTTGTGTAAAGCTGATATTCCTTGGCAGGCAGATCCGCAAAGAGAAAATCCAAACAATAGAGAGGAACTTTTTGGACTCTACAAAGAGGAATTAACTAATTTAGGACATGATTATTTTATAATAGAGGGAGAAAATAGAACAGAGAATTCCATCTCAAAAATATCTCCTCTAACTATCCCTTATCTAAAATCTATTTATATTTTTGTTAAATCTTAAAAGGGGTGCCGTAAGGCTGAGATCACACCCATTGAACCTGATGTGGTAATTCACAATAGGAAAATGAGTAGCATTAAATAAAACAGATAAAAAACCCCATCTTATCTGATAATGTTAACTAAAAAATTAAAAAATGTTTAACAAAAAGAACTGCATGGCTGTTTTGCTTGCAATTCCATTTATTGGTTTTACTCAACAGCCTAGCGACAGTATTTCAATACGAAAAGTATTGGATGAGGTAAATGTAAACGCACTAAGGGCAAATGAAAAAACGCCAATGACCTTTACTAATATAAGTAAATCAGAAATTGAAAAAGGAAATCTTGGGCAAGATTTTCCTTACTTAATTTCACTCACCCCTTCAGTAGTTACTACTTCTGATGCTGGAGCTGGAGTAGGCTATACGGGGTTTCGCATAAGAGGAGCTGATCCAACAAGAATCAATGTAACGGTAAACGGAATTCCATTGAACGATTCGGAAAGTCAAGGCGTTTGGTGGGTAAATATGCCTGATTTCTCATCCTCTGTTGAAAATATTCAAATTCAAAGAGGAGTAGGAACATCAACTAATGGAGCTGCTGCATTTGGAGCATCTGTAAATTTAAAAACAGACGGATTAAACAAAAAAGCATACGCGATAACAAATAATTCTGTTGGTAGTTTTTCAACTCTAAAAAACAATATCGAATTTGGTACTGGCTTATTAAATAATAAGTTTGCATTTGATGGTCGTTTGTCAAAAATATCATCTGATGGCTATATAGATAGAGCTACATCTAATCTAAAATCTTTGTACTTGCAAGGAGCTTATTTTGGGGCTAATTCGGTATTAAAAGGAATTGTATTTTCAGGACACGAACGCACTTACCAAGCATGGAATGGCGTTCCTTTAAATTACCTAGATACTAATCGAACTTTCAACTCTTACACTTATGAAAATGAGGTTGACAATTACAAACAAACTCATTATCAATTGCATTATAGTAAACAAATTAGTGAGCAAACAAATTACAATATTGCTTGGCACTACACGCATGGTGAAGGCTATTACGAGCAAGAAAAATTAGGAGAAGATTTAGCAGATTATGGTATTGACAATATTTTCTTAACTAATGATACAATTAGCTCGACTGATTTAATCAGAAGAAAATGGCTAAATAATGATTTTGGTGGCCTTACCTATTCCTTAAATCACAAAATGAGTGACATTGATTTAACGATTGGAGGGGCATTCAGTCGTTATTCTGGTCAGCATTACGGAAATGTTATTTGGGCAGAATATGCAAGCAATGCAGCTTTCAATCACCAGTATTACTGGAACAAAGCAGAAAAATTAGATTATAATTTTTATGCCAAAGCTAACTATGCTTATAGTGATGCAACTAATATTTATGTTGATTTACAAAGAAGAAGAATTGATTATATTTTTGAAGGGCTAGATTATGAAGGAAATACAGCTGAACAGGAAATAAATCTTGAATTCTTCAATCCTAAATTTGGATTCCATCATACTTTGAATGATAATCAGTCTTTATATGCATCTTTTGGTGTGGCTAATAAAGAACCCAGCAGAAGTGATTACACAGAAAGCACTCCTGAATCTCGCCCAACACACGAAACACTTTATGATACAGAGATTGGATACAAACAAACTGGAAATAAAATGATATTTGGAGCTAATCTATATTTCATGAATTACGAAAACCAGCTGGTAATGACAGGAAAATTGAATGATGTAGGAGAAAGAACGCATGTAAATGTTGCTGAATCGTTCCGAAAAGGAATTGAAATTGAGGGAGCTTACAAGTTAACGGAAAAACTTACTTGGACTGCAAACATGACTTTGAGTGAAAACAAAATTGTCACTGCTTTTATTGAGCATATTGACAATTGGGATGCTGGTGGGGCTGAGGAAGTTTCGCATGAAAATACAGATTTAGCATTTTCGCCTAATGTAATCTGGGCTTCACAATTCAATTACAAATTAGGAAACAATATAAGCATTAACTTTATTAGTAAATATGTTGGCAAACAATTTATCGATAACACTTCATCAGAAAATAGAATGTTAGAAGATTACTTGGTTAATAATTTACGAATTTCGTATGAATGGGATAGTAAAATTTTCAAAACATCAAAACTAACTTTGCAAATAAATAACTTATTTAACAATGAATATGTAAATAATGCTTGGGTGTATCGTTTTATCTCTGATAGCTGGGATCCAAGTGGATGGGATCATTATATAAATCCAGATAGCAAAAGAGGATATAATATGGCAGGATACTACCCGCAAGCTACTCGTTATTATTTATTAGGTCTTACTTTAGGTTTTTAACATTTCGTTTAAGCTATAAATATCTTATTTTAATAAAATATTGTTACTATTTTACTACTTTTGCAACTAAAAATTTTAATGGAATACAATACTGAGCGCGAACAACTTATAATTCCTGAATACGGAAGACATGTACAAAAGATGATTAACCATGCCACTACTCTTAGCAATAAAGTAGAACAACAAAAATGTGTAGATGCAATTATTGCATTTATGGGACAAATGAATCCGCATTTGAGGGATGTAAAAGAATTTACTCATAAATTATGGGATCATTTACATATTATGTCAGATTTTAAATTGGATATTAAATCTCCTTATACAAAACCGGAGATAGCCAAACTAGAAGAGCGTCCTGAAAAGATGACTTACCCTGGTAATAAAATCCGTTTCTCTTATTATGGAAATACCATTGAGACCATGATTTCAACTGCAATAAAGATGGATGCGGAAAAAAAAGAAATCATGACAGGTATGATTGCTAATCAGATGAAAAAATCATACATCCTTTTTAATGTAAGTTCGGTGGATAATAATATGATACGCTTACACCTTAAGCAAATGTCCGATAACCAACTTATCTTAGCAGATGATTTTGAATTTATTCGTTCTGCATCCGTCAGGCAAAATACTGGAAAGGTGAAGAATAAAGCACAAAAAAAGAAAAATTATAAAAAGAAAAGCTAAATGGCTACATTTAAGGTAAAGGGAGGATTCAAATTAAAAGGAGATTTATACCCGCAAGGAGCAAAAAATGAAGCTCTACAGGTACTTTCTGCTGTATTACTTACGCCAGAGGAAGTAATCGTGGAAAATGTACCAAACATTCGTGATGTAAATATCTTAATTGACCTTTTAAGAGATTTAAATGTCAGTACAAATCAGGTTAACGAAAGTACCTACAGCTTTAAAGCTGAAAATGTTGATGTTAACTACTTATCTTCTGATGATTATAAAGTAAAAAGTAGCCGTATTAGAGGTTCAATCATGATTGTAGGTCCTTTACTTGCACGTTACAAAAAAGGATATATTCCAAAACCAGGGGGGGACAAAATAGGAAGGAGAAGATTAGATACTCATTTTATCGGTTTTGAAAAATTAGGCGCAAAGTTTGTGTATGATAGCAAGGAGGAATTTTATAAAGTTACTGCTAAGCAGTTAAAAGGAGTAGATATGCACCTAGAAGAGGCCTCAGTAACAGGAACAGCTAATATTATAATGACAGCCGTGATGGCAAAAGGAAAAACGAGCATTTACAATGCTGCTTGCGAACCTTACTTACAACAACTGTGTAAGATGTTAAATTCTATGGGAGCTAAAATTACTGGTGTTGGCTCTAATCTTTTGCACATTGAAGGAGTTGAATCTTTAAATGGATGTACTCACAGGATATTACCTGACATGATTGAGATTGGGTCCTTTATTGGGCTTGCAGCCATTACCAAATCAGAGATTACAATTAAAAATGTAAGCTATGAAAATTTAGGGCTGATTCCTTCTGTTTTTGCCAAATTAGGAATTAAAATGGAACGACAAGGAGATGATATTTATATTCCATCTCAAGAGAGTTACAAAATACAATCTTTTATTGATGGCTCTATCTTAACCATTTCTGATGCACCATGGCCTGGTTTCACTCCTGATTTATTGAGTATTATTTTAGTAGTTGCTTCACAAGCAAAAGGAAGTGTGCTTATTCATCAAAAGATGTTTGAATCTCGCCTTTTCTTTGTAGATAAACTCATTGATATGGGAGCACAAATTATTTTATGTGACCCGCACAGAGCAACTGTAATTGGATTAAATCATCAATTTAAGTTCAAGCCTACTACTATGACTTCCCCTGATATTCGTGCAGGAGTTTCTCTTTTATTAGCCGCACTTGCTGCTGATGGCGAAAGTATTATTCATAATATCGAACAGATTGACAGGGGATACCAAAATATTGACACAAGATTAAATGCCATTGGCGCACAAATTACTAGAATTGACTAGATAACTATTGGTATTTATATTTTAGACAATATCTCCAATCAAACACCTTAACAAATAAACAATCCAGACCATGAAAAAGATTTTAATTGCTACATTGATATATTGTTCAATTGCTACATTAACTACAGCACAAGAAATAGGATTAAAAATAGGAGATATTGCTCCTGAATTAGCCTACAATAATCCTACAGGAAAGCAGCTCAAACTATCAAGCCTTAAAGGAAAATTAGTATTAATCGATTTTTGGGCTTCTTGGTGCGGACCATGCAGAATAGAAAATCCTAATTTGGTAAATGCCTACCGAAAATACGAAAAGGTAAATTTCAAAAACGGAAAAGGGTTTGAGATTTTTAGTTTATCACTTGATAAAACCAATAAAGCATGGGTAAAAGCCATTAATCAAGATGAGCTTTTTTGGGAATACCATGTTTCTGACTTAGGAGGTTGGCAATCGAAAGGATCCAACAAATACGGAATTCGATCAATACCTAGCAATGTACTGATTAATGGAAATGGTATTATTATTGCTCGTAATCTAAAAGGCGCTTTGCTTAATAGATTTCTTAAATCTCAAAAAAAATAAACTGCCAAATTGTCTTTATTATCCCTTTGGCAAAATATTTGCACTAGTATGCTAGTGTAAAATAAATACATAATGAACAAGAAGAAACATAATGAGCAAGAAATTGCTGAAAAAGAAATAGATTCTGAAGATATAAACTCTGAAGAAATGACTGCCACACCAGATACAGAAAAGGAAGAGGAGTTGAAAATACCTCCTACAACTGAGGAATTATTAGCACTAGAAAAAGACAAAAATTTACGCATTTTTGCTGAATTTGATAACTTTCGTAAAAGAACTTCCAAAGAACGAATAGAACTATACAGTACAGCTAATAAGGACATAATGACTTCCTTACTGCCAATTTTGGATAATTTTGAACGTTCAATAAAAACTAATAACTATACAAATAAAGATGGGCCTGTACTAATCTACAAACAACTAAAAGCAGAACTAGAAAAGAAGGGGTTGAGTGAAATGGAAGATGCTATAGGTAAAAAACTAGATACTGATTTTCATGAAGCCATTACAAATATACCCGCTCCTTCTAAAAAAGAAAAAGGGAAGGTAATTGATGTCATTGAAAAAGGATATTTATTAGCAGATAAGGTATTGCGTTATGCAAAAGTTGTAGTGGGAAATTAATTTTAAGATATGTCGAAAAGAGATTATTACGAAACATTAGGAGTTAGCAAAAGTGCTGATACCAAAGAAATAAAAAAGGCCTACAGAAAGCTAGCTGTTAAATATCACCCAGATAAAAACCCTGAAAACAAAGCAGCTGAAGAAAAATTTAAAGAGGCTGCTGAGGCTTATGATGTATTAAGTTCTGCTGAAAAGAAACAAAAGTATGACCAATTTGGACATGCCGGAATTGGAGGTGCTGCTGGAGGAGGTTTTGGAGGAGGGATGAATATGGATGATATTTTCAGTCAGTTTGGCGACATCTTTGGCGGTGGTGGATTTGGTGGTGGTAGAAGCAGAGGAAGAAGAGTAGTAAAAGGAAGTGACCTAAGGATTCGCTTGTCCTTAAGCCTAAAAGAAGTCGCAGAAGGGGTGGATAAAAAAATAAAAGTAAGCAGATTAGTAAATGCAGAAGGAGTAACTTACACCACTTGTAATACTTGTCATGGTAGCGGACAAATTACACGAATAAGCAATACTATATTAGGGCAAATGCAGACTGCAAGCCCTTGTCCACATTGTAACGGAAACGGAAAAAACATTGACAAACGCCCACAAGGTACAGATGCTAATGGTATGCTAAAAGAAACTGAAACCGTAAAAATCACTATCCCTGCTGGAGTAGAAAATGATATGCAACTTAAAGTTAGTGGAAAAGGAAATGCTGCTCCTTTGGAAGGCATCAATGGAGACTTAATTGTACTTATACAGGTAGAAGAACACGAACACCTAATAAGAGATGGGCAGAATTTACACTTTGATCATTACATCAGTTTTGCTGATGCTGCTTTAGGTACAACTACCGAAATTCCTACAGTAAGCGGAAAAGTGAAAATAAAACTTGAAGAAGGAATGCAATCAGGGAAAATTTTGCGCCTAAAAGGAAAAGGGCTTCCTTCTGTAAATAGTTATGGTGTTGGCGACCTACTTATACATGTAAATGTCTGGACGCCTCAAGGTTTATCCAAAGAAGAGAAGAAATTTTTTGAAGAAAGTAAAAAATCTGATTCTTTTACCCCAAATCCTACTTACAAAGACAAATCCTTTTTTGACAGAGTAAAAGAAATGTTTGGCTAAATTATGCAAGAAAATCTCCTAATAGTAAAAGATGTTGTAAAGCAATATGGAGACTATCTGGCTTTGAACAAAGTAAATATTTCAATCCCCAAAGGAAGTATTTATGGGTTACTAGGGCCTAATGGTGCGGGAAAAACCACTTTAATGCGCATAATTAACCAAATTACTGCGCCTGATAGTGGAAGCTTACTTTTTGATGGATTACCTTTAACAAAACATCATATCGCAGAAATTGGATACTTACCAGAAGAAAGGGGTTTATACAATAAGATGAAGGTTGGCGAACAGGCGCTTTATTTGGCCCAACTAAAAGGAATGTCTTATGCTGAGGCCTTGGAGAAATTGAAATTTTGGTTCCAAAAGCTAGAAATGCTAGCATGGTGGAATAAAACAGTGGAAGAACTCAGCAAAGGAATGGCTCAAAAAATTCAGTTTGTAGTAACCGTAATTCATGAACCAAAACTGCTTATTTTTGACGAACCTTTCAGTGGATTTGATCCTATTAATGCAGCTATTATTCGCCAGGAAATTCTAGAACTCAGTAAAAAAGGAACAACTATTATCTTCTCTACCCATAGAATGGAATCTGTTGAAGAGATTTGCGATCATATTGCGCTTATCAATAAAGCAGAAACTATTTTGGAAGGACCGATTGAAAAAATAAAAAAACAATTCACCAATAATACCTATGAAGTAATTACAGCTAATAAGGGATTAATGGAAAACGATTGTTTTACAATAATCAATAAAAAGGAAAACACTTTCCAAATCCTATTAAAAGAAGGAAAAACACAGAAAGATATATTACAAAGTATTATTAAAGATGTCGAAATTATCTCTTTCAAAAAAGAAACTCCATCCATGGAAGAAATCTTTATAAAAGCAGTAAACAATGCGTAAAATTTGGCTTATCATAAAAAGAGAATACCTAGTTAGGGTGCGCAAAAAATCATTTATTGTAATGACAATTGTTGGGCCTTTACTCATGGCTGCACTTATAATACTCCCCGTCTACTTAGCCAATGAAAGTCAAGAAATAAGAGCTATTGCTATTGAGGAAGATGGCTTTGAATTCTCCAATCAGCTTGAGGATACTGAATTTTTACATTTTAGCAAAATTCCGAATCATGAAGCTTCATTGCTAAAAACAAATTTTGAAGAAAGTAGCTATTATGCACTTCTACATATTGAACAAGAAAATTTCACTCTTTATTCCAATCAGCAAATTAGCTTATCTGTTAGTAATAGTGTTAAGAGTCAATTAGAGAAAATCATTGAACATCAAAAACTAAGAGATGCAGGAATTGATCTTATAATACTAGCAGAAGCTGAAAGTACAGTGAAAATTGTCACTAAAATAATTTCAGAAGACGGAAACACAAGCAACTCAAAGGCAGAAGCCAGTATGGGAATAGGATTTATTTGCGGGATTCTTATCTATATGTTTATTTTTATGTACGGTACTATGGTAATGCGTGGGGTTATTGAAGAAAAGACAAGTCGTATTGTTGAGGTGATTATCTCCTCAGTAAAACCTTTTCAATTGATGATGGGAAAAATACTAGGAGTGGCTTTAGTTGGGTTTACTCAATTTGTACTTTGGATACTACTTACCTTTGTAATTGCTACTATTGCTGAACTTTTATTTATGGATGTAAGCAGTATGACTACTGAATTGAACCCAGAACAACAATCTATTTTTCTTAGTGAAATTATCAACCTCACAGAGGGGATTAACCTATTACAGATATTTATATCCTTTATCTTTTACTTTTTGGCAGGCTACCTTATGTACAGTGCTTTATTCGCCGCTGTAGGTTCTGCTGTTGATGCAGAAGCCGACACCCAACAGTTTGTACTCCCTATTACCATTCCCTTACTTCTTTCCTTTATATTAATACAACCTATAATGGAAAACCCTGATGGGCCGCTTGCTTTCTGGATGAGCATCATCCCTTTTACCTCTCCTGTAATTATGATGGTGCGCCTACCTTTTGGAGTTGCTAATTGGGAATTAGCCCTTTCGGTAGGGATATTAATCTTCTCCTTTATACTTACTACATGGTTGGCTGGTAAAATATACCGTACAGGGATATTAATGTATGGTAAAAAAGCCAGCTATAAGGAGCTCTGGAAATGGCTTACTTAGTAAGAAATAGCACACATAAAACCTTGTTTTTCCTTTTTCAGCAACAATTAATACTTTTTAATGCATTTTTTAAATAAATTATTGAACATGTCAACATATTGATTTTTAGTATTTTAAGGCTAATACAAACATTTAATTGTTAAAAAGATGCAGTTTTTTTAGGTGTTAATTGTTAAAGAGGTTTATCTTTGCCACTGTATTAATCAAAAAACAAAAAAATGAAAAAAAATTTACGTAACATATTAGTCTTAGCAATGGGATTAATGACAACAGTATCTTTTGCTCAAGATTGGAACGTGGATTCTAGAACTAGAATTGACATGAGTGGAGATAATGACAAAATGGATGGTCAACAAAGAGCTACTTTAGGTGCTACTTGGGGAGGTTCTGATTGGGGTATTCACATTTCTTCTGATGTAAACTATACATTAGGAGGAGATGCTGCTTCAATGGGTATTTATGAGGCTTATGCTTCAACTGACTTGATGGGGTTTGCTAGTTTAACTGCAGGTCGTCAAGCAATCAACAATGGTTCAGGGGCTTTAATGTCTGGAAACGATTGGGGCGCTTCAAGAACTACTTGGGATGGTATGTCATTCGGTTTAAATCTTGATATGGCTGACATTACTGTAGGTTACCATTCACAGAATAGTGGTGGTGTTGACGAAGAAGATGCAGGTAACATGTGGGTAAATGCTGCTGGTGAATTTTCAGGATGGAATGTAAATGTATTATACATGACTGATGAAGCTCAGGATGATAACGCTACAGGAATTGATATTTCTGGAGAAGTTATGGGAGCTG
>LWDU01037612.1_pt1 | contig 36330 bp, 23 predicted proteins | sample 727161 | NCBI WGS metagenome assembly LWDU01 (sample SAMN04566230, study PRJNA314399) | hydrothermal vent metagenome | isolation source: deep sea hydrothermal plume seawater | place: Mexico: Gulf of California, Guaymas Basin | collected 2004-07-11 | reverse complement strand
CTCCTTCATGGCTTCAAGCTCCGCCTCGGCCGCTTCAAAAGTGCGTGGGCTGAGTTCGTTGGCAAAGCGGGCAGCGCTCAGCACCAGAACGCTGATGGCATGGCCTTCTCCGTGCAGGCTGTCGAAGAGGTTGCGCTCTTCTTCATAGACCGCGCGCAGTTCTGCGTCCCCATGGGTGCGGTCCACGAAGAGGTGCGCCATGGCTGCTGCGCGGATCGCCGGGTCCCGGCGTACGGTAGCCAGGGAAAGGCCCTGGGCCTGGAGTAGCTGCTCGTAGGCGACTCCCTGGAAGTTGCTGTTGGCTTCCACTTCCTTTCGTCGTCGGGCGATCTCGGCACTCACTGCGGCTTCGAAAGTGTCTGGGGCCAGGTCCGGCAAGCGCGCGGTTATGCGCTCAACGAGCAGCAGCTCATAGCAGGCTTCGCGTAGTTGTTCGGAGGTCAGGCTGGTGCGCAGGTACTCTCCAAAGGTCTGCCTTGAAATCACATGTGGCCCGATCGTCAACACCGTTCCATCGCTCCAGGGGTATTCGCCTTTCTTTTGTTCCAGGCTATCCACGATCCCATTCAGCCAGTGGGTTTGTTGTTCGCCGCTGAGGGGATCATCAGGTTCCAACCCGAGACTCCTGCGAGCCAGGCGCTCGTGCAACACCGACAGACGTAGGTGTCTTTGGAAGGTCTTGCGTTTGATGCCCTGTTGTTCAAGGTAGTCCGCCAGACTGTCCGCTGTGCCGCTGGAAATGATCTGTTCCTCCAGGGTCCGCCAGCGCTGATTGAGGTCCGCCCGACTGGCGCTGATTCCCTCACTCTTGGCGAGTTCTTCCACCACCACCAACTGAGCCAGGGCCCCGAGTGTGTCCTGACCCAGGGGTGAGTTCCCATGGCGGGCCAGCAGAAGGTCATCGAGTTCTGTGAAGGTCAAGCGGCAGTCGGGACCGATGGCCGCCAGTTCGACTCCCAGGCGCGGTTTGTCCGGCGCCTGTTGGGGAGGCACATCGGGGGCGGGCGGCGCCGGCCGTTTCTGGTCGGGTTGCTGGGCCTCAACCTGCCCCGGAGCCAGGGCTGTAAGTGCCAGAAGGCAGGCAAGCTGTGCTTTCATTGCCCCTATGGTAGCGCCAGGGGGGCCCTGGAGGCCTCATTCTGGCACCCCAGGTGACTTACATGAGACCATCGAAGGCCGCTGCTTCACACCGCAGGGGCTGCTGGTTGATGAGGTGTACGACACGCAGGACCCGCGCCAGGGCACGGTGGTAGTCTCTGCCGAAGGTTTCGTTGGAGCGTACTTCGAGGCGCGCGTTGCGTGCATCCTCCGTCAGGATGTTCCATTGGGGCTCGTCACCCTCAGCATCCCTCAAGGCCGCGTGGATGGGAGTGCCCACATGCACGGTGAATTGGTTGAATCGCACCCGGTCAATCATGGGCGCGTGTTCTTCCAGGAAGCGCGCAGTCAGCAAGAGGTCTTCAGAAGTCTCGCTTGGGTAGCCTCTGAACATGGTGCAGCGCACGCTCAGACCCGCCCCATGGGCGTTGTGGATGAATTGGCTGTTGGCTTCCACGCGGCAACCCTTGTCCATCAGATCGAGCAGCCGTTGGCTGCCTGACTCCAGGCCAAAGCTGATCCGGCGCAGGCCCGCCGAGGCGGCCGCCTTGAGTTCGGCGGCACTGATTCCATTGTCTTTGCGGCAATCCACGTGCACCGTCGCGATCCACTGGGCGCCGGGGATTCGGGTTTGGATGTTCTCCACCAACCCGCGTAAAGTGTCTGGGTCCGAGTTGAGCTTGAGGTCCATGAACTGGAAGTTCTTGGTGTGGTTGCGACGGGAGAGCTCTTCCATCTCTCGCATCACCGCTTGCCAGGGCCGGCTGCGAAACGTGCGGCCTGCGGTGGTTATCACGTCGCTGCAGAACGTGCAGCGGCCCCATTGGCAGCCCCTACCTGCCAAGATGGGGATTATCCTCACCGGGTAGCGATCCCATGGAAAGTCGCTGTAATCTGGGATCGGAGTGCGATCCAGCGCACGCAGGGGAGGGGCAACTCCACTGCTCTGGCCATTCGCCAGGGTCACTCCCGGGAATTGCAGCAGGTCTTCTCCGTTGGCTGTGGCGGCGATGATGGCCGGCAGGGAGCGATCCACTTCTGCGCCGATAATGGCGGTCAAGCCCGGGATCCCAAGCCATTCGTTTGCGGTTGCGCTGAGGTTGAAGAGCGGTCCTCCCACTAGTAGGGGGATTTTCGCCTCATGTGCGAGCCGACCGATCATTCTTACCGTTGGGTAGTGACGCAGGTAGGCGGAGAGCAGCAGCACATCGGGCTTGCGTTCAAGGGCGTGTGTGGTTTCCAACAGGGTGCGTTGGTGTGGCCGTCCCTCTCCCCATGCATGCAGCTTGCGTGCCCAATTGCGCAGCGGACGCAGGGCCCTCCGGCGGGAGAGATGCAGTCTTCGTTGCCAATCGTCCCAGATGGTCTCCTGGTGTTCTCGTTGCAAGGCGAGCACATCATGTGCGAGAGGAGAGAGCAATTCGACTTGGTGCCCTGCCTCCCGCAGGGCACCAACTAGGATGCCCACGCTGAGTGTCGGAAACGAGGCAGAGTTGTGCAGGTCTACGACCAGGCTGCGGGTTTGGGTGCGGTCCTGGGGGACTCGCTGAGCGCGCAGCCAGGAGTCGGATCGCGAGGAGGACGATCGAGTGTCCGGCTCGATGGGGGTGAGTCTGTGATCGAGTTGGGTCATGGAAAGGCCACGATGGTTTGCGAGTTCGGCGAGGCGTTCGCTCGATCTTCATTGCTAACGGCCTTGAGCTTTCTCACGGACGTGCACATGAGACTACCCTAGACGCGAGAGTCCTGCACTAATATAGAAAGTCGTAAATATAGGGCGTTCGCCGCGGGGGCACTGCTCAGGCTCCTGCCCCTGCAACCTGTCCAGATCGAACCCAGCCATGCCGCTTCCTGATTTGCTCGCGCTAGGATACCCCCATGGGTCGAGACCACATTCTGTCAGCGCCATGGGTGTTGGCTTTTTTGATGGGGCTTGCGGGCTGCGGTGTTGAGCCGCGCTCACGCACAGTCGTGGTCGTGGTCTTTGATGCTTTGCATGCGGGGCATGTGCACCATCTCGGGTACGAGCGTGAGACCACGCCGAACCTGGACCTGCTCGCGCAGGAGGGCGTGACCTTCTTGCGTGCTCTGGCACCTGCTCCCTACACCGTGGCCAGCACCGCGAGTTTGATGACCGGGTTGGTGCCGCAACGCCATCGGGTCCTGCGTTCCTTTGGAAGTCATCTGAAGCCGCTCGGGGTGACGCTTGCGGAGACCTTGCATGATGCTGGCTGGCAGTGCTTTGGGGCAACGGGCAACGCCAACGCTGGCAAGCTGACCGGGATCACCGGTGGCTTTGATCAGTGGGTAGAAGCCTACGAAGGCAAGGGTCCCGGAGATGCGCCCTTCCTGCCCCGCGGGGATGGCACCTTTGTGCACATGGTTGCTCCGGATTGGTGGGTGGGACACCTGAAGGATATTTTGGAGCAACGCGATCCAAAGCGCGACGCGTTCATCTACCTGCATGTGCTGCAACCCCACTCGCCCTATGCGCCGCCCGAGCGATTGCTTGCCCGCTTTGCAGATCCGGACTACATCAGCAGTTGGTCTGATGAGAAGGAGCCCACTGGTTTTAGGGCCGGCTCCACCAGCCCCCTGGTGCGCGCGAACAAGGGGCAGATCCCAATGAATGATGCGGACCGGGAATATACCCGGGCTCTTTACGACGCGAGCCTTCTGTGGGGAGACGAGGCCCTGGGCAACATGATCTCCCTGCTGCGTGACAAGGGGCTCTGGGATTCCTCCTGGCTGGTGGTGACCAGCGACCATGGAGAGGCCTTCTGGCAGCACGGACTTTGGGGGCACAACGACCATCTCTATGAGGAGATGCTGCATGTGCCCCTGGTGGTGCGGGCTCCCGGCGATACCCTGCCCAAGGGCACTCGGGTGACGGGACTGGTCTCGCCGATGGACCTCTTTCCCAGCTTCATGCAGTGGTTGGATCTGCCCCAGGTGCCTGATCTTGACGGCCAGCCCTTGGACCCGGTGATTCGTGGGTCGGCGGCCAAAAACCGTTCCATGGTGCTGCAATCCAATGGTAATCGGCCCGATGTGGGGCGTACGGGGGAGGCCACCAAGCTGATCGTTGGCCGCGGGGAGGGGCAAGGGGAGTTGCGGGTGCAGCGCTATGATCTGACGCAGGATCCCGGGGAACAGAGCCCTCTCGAAGGGCAGCCAGACGAGCAGGTGCTGGCGCGCCTCGTTGCCTTGATGGGCTCCCTGGAGGGTTACATAGCCAAGGAATTTGAGCGTGCGGAGCACAAGCGGGTCTTGCGTGCCCATCTTGAATTGCAACTCGCCAGCGAACTCGCCCTGGATCAGGCCATGCAGGCTCTGGGCCTCAAGATTCCAGTGGGACACGCCCAACGGGAACTGCGCGCAGCGGCGGGGGATCTGGCCGATGTGTCGGCCTTGCTTGAGGCCCTCGGCTATGGCGGCGACACGGAAGAGTAGTCTGCGTCGTTTCGTCAGTCGTTGAGTATTTCAACCCGGACGGTGCCATGGCGTTCTGCATGTCGGTGGCCGGTGGATGCGTCGTAGATCCACGGCCCCAGGTTCCCATCCATGTTGAACATCAACAGGGTGTCCCGGTCATGGTGCAGGCGGCGCTCCTTCTGGATGACCTGTCCACTGTAGAGTGCGGCCTGGGTCAAGCGCACAGAGTCCACACGACCCGTTGCAAAGGACACCGGCTTGCCGGCAGAATCCACATCGGCACCGATCAGGAAAGGCAAGTCGTTCAGTGTGCGCCCGCCGCTTGCGGGGGTGCGCCCTATAAGCATACCGTTCATGTACAGGCGCAGTTCACGGCCGTCGTAGACTCCCGCCAGGTGGTGCCAGTGGGTTGTGACCAGCACACCCTTGGGGCCCTTGATGATCTTGTAGGAGCCGTCAAGGTGCACGATGAACTCCGGCGTTCCGTCGCTGACAAAAAGCCCGAACTCGCTGCTCTCTGCCTTGGATAGAAGTGCCCGGCGACCTTTGAGCTCTCCGGGCTTGTACCAGCACTCCAGGGTGAAGTCTGCGCTTGGGGGCAGGTTGATTTTGTTGGAGGCCACGCGGGCACAGGCGCTCTGTCCATCCAGCAGCAGAACGCCTTCGCCCGTGGGCACGGGAGGGGCGGGAATCAGGCCCAGATCTATCGGCAGGGACTGATGGCGCAGGGGCACTGCGATGTGCGTCGTTGGACCGAGCCAGGTGGCCTCCAAAGTTGCATGGGGCAGGGCAAAACCTCCATCCAGGGGCCCAGGGCCCCGAATTGCACGGACCTTGAGGGTCACGCTCTCTCCCGCTTCCACCTGCCTCTCGAAGCTCGCGGGGATCAGGCCCCAACGGCGATCCTGGCAATCCAGGTGTACCCTCAGGGCCACTGGCTCGGCTGTGGGATTGGTCCAACCAAGGGCATAGTCTCCGGCACCACCGCGGGCTGGATCCCAGCTCGGTTGTTGCTGCACGCCCAGTTGCAGGCTCCTGGCCAGGGCCTCCGACTGCTGCAGAACCGGAGCACCCAGGGCCCGCGGATCCGTAGCCTGGCCGACCGGATAGCTTGTGACCGCGATGCCATCAGGGCGTACATGCACCAGATTGTATTGGTGCAACCAGCCCGCCTCGGGGACTCGTGAAGACTGTGCGCCGCCTACCGTGGCCAGGGTGAAGTACTCGATACCGTTCTTTGGGCCATCGTACCGCATGTGGTGGATGTGTCCCCCGAAGACTGCGCGCACATTTCCCGCTTGGGCCAAGAGAGCATGCACGCGATTCCAATCGTCCCCGTAGTTGCCGCCCACCCAGCGCGGATGATGCACGAAGACAAAGACATGCTCGGCCTTGCTGGTGCTTTTCAGGGTCTTTCCAAGCCAAGCGAATTGCTCCGGGCTCATGCGTTGACACTCGGGTTTGCTGAAGTTGCGTTCCCCGGTATCGGGATTGGGCTCGTCCGAGTAGAGCACGATGAACCAGCAGTTCTTGTGCTCGAAGGCATACCACAGGGGGCCAAAGTTCTCTTCGTAGTGCACCTCGTGTTCTTCCGCTGGACGGCCTTCTCCGCGCCAGTACACATCGTGGTTTCCGGCCACCGGAAACCAGGGAGAATCAAGGGCAGCCATGGTGCTGCGGTATTCCGCCATCTGCAGCATCCAGGCCGGGGTTGTGTTGTAGCCGTTGATCAAATCGCCCACGGTCATCACCAGGTCTGGGTCGATCAGGTTGACCTCGGCTACTGCCTCGGCAAGGACCTTGATGCCCTCCGCGGGGCCGCCCGTGCGGTCCCCGAAGACCGCGAACAAGAAGCCCTCTTCGGGCTGGGGCGCAGTGATCAGTCGGGCTCCGACACGGTTGGTGATCACTCGCTCGTCGCCGTCACCGGCGGGGTCCTGGGGGTAACAGGGGGCGGGGGCGGTCAAGCTCAGAGCCAGCAGGAGGGCCAGACCGGGGAGGGGGGCTTGGGGGCAGTCCATGGGCGGAAGGGTAACCGCAAAACAGGTCGGGTTGTGCTCCATTGGGGCTATAGTTCCCGGGTGCTGACCCAGTCCCGGGCCGGCACCCTTTCCTATGAGCGCGCATCCCGACGAGGCCTTTCTGGCCATTTTGGTCCAACGAGGACACCTGAGCATGAAGCACGCCCAGTCCCTGCTTCCCAGTTTGCGGGGGGGTGAGGACCTGGACGATTTGCTGGTGCAGGTAGCAGACTGGGAACCCAAGAAGGTTCAACTCATGCGCCGTACCCGGGGAGGGGAAGAGCCGATCATCAACGGCTACAAGATTCTGGGCAAGCTCGGCGTCGGGGGCACGGCCGAAGTATTCAAGGCGCGGGATCTGCAACTCAACAAGACCGTGGCCCTCAAGATCCTCTTGGCGCCCCTTGCGCGAAATCGCAAGTCTCTGGAGGCTTTTGTGCGCGAAGCCAAGATGTTGAAGCAGATGGATCATGAGAGCATCTGCCGCGGTTATGGCATCAAACGCGCTGGGGAGACGATCTTTGCGGTGCTCGACCCTGTGGAGGGTGAGACCCTGCAGGAAATTCTGGACAAGACCGAGGCTCCCCTCCCTGAGGATCAGGCCTTGGAAGTGATCCTGCAGGTGGCCGAAGCCCTGGAGTACATGCATTCCCTGGGGTTGGTGCACCGGGATGTAAAACCGGGCAACATCATGTTCACGCCCCGTGGTCGGGCCAAGTTGATTGACCTGGGATTCTGCGCTCCTGTGGGTGAAGCGGGCCCCAGCGACACTGCCGCGGGAACCAAGGCCTTCCTGGCCCCCGAGCAGGCTCTTGGGGGAGGCGTGGCGGATCTGCGCTCAGACATCTACTCCCTGGGCGCCACTCTCTTTCAATTGACCGTGGGCCGATTGCCCTTCGGCGATGGGGAAGACGACGACGTGTTGCGCAAGCATGTGATGGAACAACTTTCTTCTCCGGAGTTGAAGGGTAAGGCTCTCTCTACTCATCTGCAGTACTTCATAGAGAAGATGATGGCCAAGGATGCGGGAGTGCGATATCAGACCTGGGGGGAACTGATTGCGGATGTGAGTGGCCAACTGGAGGGAAAGCGCACGGCGGACTTTCATTCGTCGGCGAACAAGTCCAGCAGAAGGCGCGTCCCCAAGAGGCGTTCCTGATGATTTCCAAGACTCCAATGGAAGCGCGCGGGGACTCGCTTGCCTTTGAATGGACTTGTCAGCGCTCCGGGCGCTGCTGTTCTGTGGGAGGTGGCATAGTGCGGGTCGAGCAACAGGAGATTCCCGGCCTGGCAGCGGCACGCGGCATGGGCGAGGAGGCCTTTCGAGTTCATCACTTGCGGCAGGTGCCCTGCCCTCAAGGTGGCCAGATGATTCTCTCCCTGCGCGAAAAGCCCCACTCTGGTGCCTGCACCCTGCTTGAAGGGCACAACACCTGTTCGGTCTATGAAGCCCGCCCGGAACACTGTCGCACTTTTCCCTACTGGAAGGGGATCTTGACCGATCCCGAGGCACTTGAACGGGCGCGCGGGATCTGTCCTGGCATTCGGTTGATTCCCAGCTCGGAGCAACAAGCAGCGGCTTTTGCCGAGTTGGAAGAACTCTACGAGCGGGTTGAGAAGTGGGTGCAATCCAGTCGCGTCGTGTGTCTTGCACGCGGCGTGTGCTGTCACTTTGAAGAGGCGGGGCACGAATTGATGGCCACTGCCCTGGAAGCAGACTACTGCGCGCAGCAGCATCCGAACGCTCCTGCCGGCGCTGGGCCCGGGCGCTGTGCCTATCAGGTGGAAGGAATGTGCACTGCCCGGAAGGGGCGGCCCCTGGGCTGCCGGACCTACTATTGCCATGCGGGGTATTCAGACGCGCTTGAAGCGGGGCATGAGGAGTTCTTGGCGGAGATCCGCGCAATTGAGCGGAGGCACGGGTACTCCAGTACCTACGGGCGCTTTGTGGAATTGCTTGCAGCGCGTGTTTCTTCCGAACCTGGCGAGGACCAGGCATGAGAACTGCCCTTGCACTCTTGTTGGTGGCGGCGCTGGGCCTGGGCCTGTTCTTCTTTGGACAGCAGCTGTTGACCGAACTCAAGGCCGGGATCAGCGAGTTGCAGCCTGGGCCTGAGCCTGAGTCCAAGCCTTTGGTTCTGCCCCCCGATCAAAATCCGATCTCGGCGGCAGGGGATGAAAGCGATCCCGCCCCCGATTCCAAACGGTCACTGATCCTGGCCTGGAATCAGCAAGCCCTGGAGGCCTTGGAGCGGGGTGAGATCCCAAGAGCTATCGAGCTCTTGCAGCGCTGCGTACTGGAGGACCCTGGCGACCGTGTTCTGGCCCGTAACCTGGCCCTCGCTCAGGTGCGTCAAGCGGGATTGATGATCGACTCTGCGGATGGGGAGCAGCGCCGGGAGGCCTTGGCCATGGTGGAGCATGTGCTTGAGGCACTTGAGGGAGACGAGCGCGAGGCCGTGGCCGCGCGCATCGAGCGCTGGCGTGCCCGGGCGGAACACGAAGCCGCTTTCCTTTCAAGTGGCAACCAGCGCTTTGAATTGTCCTATGACGGTGAGCAAGCAGGCTTGCGCGCCGCCGAAATGGACCTGCTCCGTCGTTTGGACCGGGCCTATCAGGAATTCGGTGAACGTATCGGCTCGTTTCCTCTTGAGGGCAAGCGCCTGCGGGTAGTGCTCTATTCCCCGGAAGCCTTCACCCGCCTGACAGGTCTTGGACATTGGGCAGGGGGAGCCTTTGACGGCACGATCCGGGTACCGATCCAAACGGGTGGGATTGACGCGCGCTTGGACGGAGTCCTGCGCCATGAATTGAGTCACGCCTTTGTCGATCGGCTTGGGGGTGGGACGACTCCCGCCTGGTTGAACGAGGGTCTCGCCCAGTATCTGGAAACCAGGCAATTGGACAGTCTACGTCTCAAGGCGGTGCGCGCAGCTTGCAGCGACTCTGCCTGGCCTGAGCTTGCCAGTTTGCGCGGCAATTTCTCCGCCCTGGGGAACGAGGACGCGATTCGCCGAGCCTATGGAATTGCCTTTGGTTTCATTGCCTATCTGGCCCAGAACTACGGTGAAGATCTGGTGTTGGACCTGATGCGAGCCGGGGCAAAGGGAGTATCCGCGGAGGCTGTTTTCAGTCAGCAGATTGGGTTTGACCTACATGTCGCGTGGGAAGACCTGCGCCAGGAGTGGCAAGCTCAGTGACTGAGCGCTCCTTTTCCTGAAAGGTGATGAAAAACCTTCATCGCCCCTTGTGCTCCTGAGCCCAAGCGAGTCCCCTCAAGAGAACAACGCTCTTCAAAGAAGACACCTCTGACAGTCATGGCCATCATTTCCTCTCGGTTCTTTCCGTGCATTCGCGTCGGTGATTCTTGGGGCTTGTACTCCCGTGGATGATCCGGTGGTTACGGTAAGTACCTACTTTCCGCGCACGACCAGCATAGATATTGATGACGTTCCCGCTGGGGGCGTCATTCATGTTGCGCACCAGGGAGATTGGACCAGTTCTGGATATGTGGTCGGCTGGGTGCGTGTCTTGGGCAGCGGGGATGAGTTCGAGGCACTCCAGTTCAACAGCGAGGGATTTGTGCAGCGCGGCTTCTATCTGCCCGCCCCGGTCACCGGCGCGGGCAAGTTGGACCTCGCTGGCAGCCGGGCGGCTTTGATGTCCCCGGATACCCTGTGGGGAGAAATCCAATCCACGACCGGCGGCTGGGGACGGAGGATTCCTGTGACCCACACCCTGCTGGATGTGAAAGTCGATCCCGCTGGGGGTCTTTCCATGTTGCTTGCCAAGGCTGGAATCCTGGTTCTGGCGGATGTGGACGTCGGCGGAAGTCTGATTATAGCGTCGGAGGTGGGCGAGGCTGACCCTCCCCTTGGAATGCCGGGGCTTTCTGCTGTCTCGATTCTGACTCGCGTGCAGGTCCCGGGGGGTGCGAGCATTCCGGTGGTCGTGGCGCGTTCTTCTCTGGGAGACCTGCATGTTACGACCGTGAACCACAACACTGATAATGAGTTGTTCGCCACGATCACTTCTGAGGGCGGAAGCTTCGATTTGGTTGACCAGCCCCTGATTCACGCAGCAGACGGATCTCTTTGGGTGTGTGGTTCATCCAGGCATGGCGGGAACAAGCAAGCTGAGCTATTGCAATTCACATTCGACGAGAACGGGCCGCCGAATCTGGCCCAGTCGTTCACCATCCCTGCCCCAGCCCCCTTCATCGATTTGGAAGCCACGGGGATGATTGAGGCTCAGGAACTGGTTCCTGGGCTGGCGGGATTCTTCTTGGCTTGCGTCACTACTGAAGTACCGCTTGTGGATGGCCTTGCGTCGCAGGCGGGTTTGGTTTGCCATGTGATTCCCGGCAGCGGGGTCGCTTGGTCTGCCGTGGTCACAGGAGATCCGGGCGTTGCTGTGGTCGGTCTCCAGCTTGGACGTCCGGAAAAAGCAGCAGCTTCCAATCCCTTGGTGGTCAGTGCGGTTCTTGAGAACAACCCGAACCCGTTCGTTACCGCCTTCTTGAGGTTGGAGCCGGAGACAGGTGCCTTTGCAGCCACCGACCTGTTCCTGTTGGAGCAACTCGTTGCTGAGCCAGCCATACAAGTGGGGACCAACTGGCTCTACAAGAGCACCGTGATCGAGGGGCCTGGTCACGGTCTCTTGACAGGGAACATGACCGAGGTCGGATTCTGGGTGACGAATAGCATTCCAGCAGGTTCACCCTTTGACCTGATGAGCGGCTACGGGAATCAACGCTTGTTGATAGGAATGCCGACAAACGAGCCGGCTTTGACAAGTTTCACTCCCACTGGTCCCCGCGGAAATGCGGCCTGCGTCTTTGATTCGGCGGTTGCTCCGCTTGGAGGGGGGATGGTGGCTGTAGGGCCTCCCATGGTTGCGCTGAGCCTCGACCCAGGCCTGGGGGGCTTTTCTACCCTGCGCGGGTCCACATCTGATGGCACCCTGAACCTTTCCGCCTTGGATGCTCCCGTCTTTCTCGTCGGCAGCACCATTCCGCTCTGTCCCTAGGGCGCTCCCAGGGGTTGCGGCCAACGGGGTCAGTTGACGGCGAGTCCAAAAAGAGACGAGCGGCCGCAACAAGTGCAGTCGCTCGCTGGTCTCACCGGGTTGCACCCGGCGTGGTGCCAAGTTCAGTGCCTTGGCGTTCCTGGACCGTTCTCTTCTTCTTCCTTCTTGCTCCTCCCGACCTACAGGACGGCAGGAGCCCCCAAAGGTTTTCCTTAGTGGGAAGCACACGGCAATGCGCTCTCCTCACCCGGTATTTCGGTATCAAGCTGTTTTCTCTTGCTCTGATTCCGTGGGAAAATTTCCAGCCTCCTTCCAGGGATCGTGCTCCTCATGAGGAGCGCCGCTGACCATGCTGGCTGAGATCAGTAGCCCCTCCGTGGGGGGCTTCCCAGGGCCCTAGGGAGGGGCTGAAACCGATGCGGGGAAGATTGCGTTCTCAGGGGTGATGATCAGCACCAGCCTCCGTTCCTCCAGTCACGACTTGGTGCAAGCAGCGAATCTCGAGGCTCTTGCGCGAGTCTTACCTGTCCGCGGCCAGAGGGATACGGCCCGGCGCTTGCTTGACGGACGCAGTCTGTGCGCTTTGGCTCGTCTGGATGCCTCCGCTCTGGCGGATGCGGGAGGGCTGAGCCCCTCCTCTGCTCTCCGCCTGGCCAGGGTGCTGCGTCTGGGGCAGCGGATTCTGGCGGAGGGTGGGGGCGGCATTGGGGGTGGCTCTCAAGGGGGTCGTGGTGATTCGGAGGTGCATGCAGATCGACCCGCGAGCGCCGCTCGCTGGCTGATGGACGCGGTGGCTGGCTGTGAGGTGGAGACCTTCCAGGTGCTCCTGCTCGATCCTCGGCATCGGCTGCGCGAGCGCCTGGAGGTCTCCCGAGGGACCCTCAATGCCTCTCTGGTGCATCCCAGGGAGGTTTTTCGCGAGGCGATTCGCCGGGGCGCGGCCGCGATCATCGTCGGCCACAATCACCCCAGTGGGGATCCTGAGCCCAGCCCCGAGGATCATGCGGTGACCCACCGGCTGTGTGAGGTGGGGATCTTGGTGGGCATTCCCGTTCTCGACCATCTGGTGCTTGCGGGCGGGGCCTGGGTCAGTCTGCGTCAGCGGCTGGGGAGTCGCTGGCCTGGGGAGGGGCCGCGGGCACCCAACTAGGCTCTTGAGGAGCTGGGCTGGAGAGGTGCGCGGGGCCCCTGGCCGAGGGCCGCCGCTGTTTGTTGCTCAGAGCGGCCCCCAGAAGATAGCGATGGGAGGGTTGCCCTCGTTACCCTAGGCACCCCGTGCGGTACTCCTTTCGTCTCAGCGACTGCACTCCGCACCCCGCCCAACCCCCTTGGCGCCGTCCCTGGGACGCCAATGGCGGATTGGACCCAACTCCCTCCAGGCCCCTCCCACGCAGCCGCGCGGGAGGCGCTCGAATCCATGCCTTCCGAGCCCACCCTGCGCTTCATGATCGGCGATCGTGCCGGTGAGAGCGTACCCCTCACAGGATCCTCTTTCACCGTCGGTCGACGGCCTGGAAACAGTCTGCAGATCAATGATCCGTCGGTTTCGGGTCGTCATGCGGAATTGACTATCGATGACCTAGGGGTGAGCGTGCGCGATCTCTCCAGCACCAACGGCACCCGTGTCGACGGTGCACCGGTTGTGGATGAGCGTCTGGCGCCCACCGCCCTGTTGCGTTTTGGTAGCGTCGAGTTGCGTTTTGATGATGGCAGTGGCCCGGCCGGTGCAGCGCTGGCTGGGAACATGGCCGAGGCCGGGGGAGAACTGGGGCGCATTGCGGGGGACAAGATCGCAGCCTCTCGCAAGGGATCCAAGTTGTTGCCTGTTGCGGTGCTGCTGATGGGAGCTGTGGCTGCCGCAGTTTGGTACCTGCTGCCCTCCGACGAGCAGGGCAATAGACGGGGAAGCAAGGCCTCAGAGGTGATTCAGGTCGCGGGCAATCTGCTGGCAGGGAGCTACTCTTTTGAGGCCGATACGGCGGGCTGGGCTCCCCCTGGGGAAACACCCGCCGTGTTCATCAGGAGCACTGGTGCCCGGCACTCGGGTCGTTGGGGGTTGCGTGCTGAGCTCGAAGATGGCTCCGGACTCCACCAATCAGAATTGCAGAGCGTTGGGGAGGGGCGTCTGGTCTTGCGTTCAAGTTTGAGGGTCAGCGACGCAGGCGAAGTCCGCATGGGGCTGCAGTTGAACTCCCGCGCCTACAATTCCGAGATCGTTGGTACGGCTCCGGCCCCCATGACGATTTGGGGCGACTGGTGCGGGGCCTTGGATTGGGTGGATGTGGAATTGGTTGCTCAGGTGCCTCCGGCCTATGATCGAGCCAGGGTGATTGTCGAGGCTCGCGCGGATGGCTCCGGTACCGCAGATGTGGACGATGTGTCCCTGCTGAGCGATGGGCGCGGCCAGCCTCTGTTGCCCATGGACACCTTCGCCTTGATCGGCGGTGGTCAGCCGGTCAGTCATGTGACACTGGTCAACGTCCAGCAGGTGCTGCTTTCGGGCCTGATGGTCGAGTCGGATTCTCCGCGCTCCTTGAGTGTGGAGAAGCACCCCAAGGGTTGCCGGGTGACTATCAGCGATGGTGCTCCGGGCACCGTGGTTCTGCGAGTGGCGTCAGCCCTGGCGGCTGGGGGCTTGCGTACCCTGGGGGAGGGCGGATCCAGTCGGCACCCGGCGGCTTTTGAGGAGACCGGCGTGACCTCGGTGCTGATCGGTACGGGCCTCGAAATGGTGGCTCTTGGCTTTTCTGGAGCACTCGCTTTGGAGGGCAAGCCCTCTGGCGGTGGGGGATGGCGCCTGGCCTTGAATCTGCCGGCCGAAGGCTCTCTGGTCTTGCAGGTGGCCTTTCGGGAGGAGTTGGCCGCGGCCCTTGAACTGGCTTCGAGGGCTCGCCGGGCGGTACGCATGGAGCGCCTTGGAGAGGCGATCTTGCTCTGGCAGGAGCTGCTCGATGCTCATCCCTTCGATGTGCAGGTGACAGCCGAAGGTCAGGCGGCGATTGCAGGCCTGGTGCATGGGGCGCGCATCGAGTTGGGGCTGCTAGAAAAAGATGTGGAGCGGGCGCGGTTCTTTCGCTTGATCGAGGGCTATCGCGAAGCTCTGGACGCTGCGGATCGGCTATCGGCCCGCTACTCGGGGACCGATTCTGCCATCGAGGCCCACCAATTGGTGGCATCCATCGGCGAGGAACTCAATCTCTTGATGGGTGAGTTGGAACAACATGAAATACAAAGGCTGGAGGCCATCCGCGCTGCCCTCCTGGCACGCGACAGTCACCAGCTTGCCCAGGCGGTCAGCTACATGCTGCAGATGAAACGCGGGGGAAATCGCTAGAGCCATGGCTAAAAACTCAACAGCAATTGATGTGGGCAGCGGGACAGCGGTGGCTGTTCAAGGACGACTGGAGAAGGGTTCCTTCCAGCTGACCGGTTTCGCCGTGGCGAAGAATCCCGGCGGCAGCCTGGAGTCCGGTTGGGGGGCGCTCGAATTGCCCTTCAAACCCGGCCCCATGCGTGTGGCTCTTTCCGGCAAGGAACTCAACGTGCGCTACACACGGGTGCCCAGCGTTCCCGACTGGCAGCTAAGGCGCTTGATGCACTTTGAAGTGGCCGAGGTGGGGGATACTTCCGGCACGGAGGTGGCCAGCGACTTCAATCTGTTGCCCACTCCTCCGGAGGCCGACGGGGAGGACATCGTGTTGCTGGCCATGGCACGCATCTCACTCTTGGATGAACACCGGGCGGGGCTTGCGGCGGGGGGCTTCACACTTGAGTGCTACACCCCTGCGGCGATCGGTCTGTACAACGCCTATCTGCGCCATGGGGTCGTGCAGGATGACACCGTGCTGTTGGCCAACATCGGTCACGAGAGCGTGGATGTGGTCATCATGCGTGGACCGGATCTGGTATTTGCCCGCAATCAGGGCGGTGGTGCGAAGCTCTTTGTTGAGGCAATCAGTCAGCAGTTGGGTGTCAAGGGTGAGCAGGCCGCGCGGCTGGTGCGGGAGTTTGCTGATTTGCGTCCCGGCGCCATGCATTCCACCCCCAATCACGAGAAGGTTTCCCGGGCCTGCTCTGCCGCTGCAGGTCAATTGGTTTCCCTTTTGCAGTCCTCGGTGCTCTTCTGCAAGACCCAGGTCAAGCTCAGTACCCTGAAACTCGATCGGGTGCTGATCTGCGGGGGCGCGAGTTCAATGGAGGGTTTGAGCGATGCGCTCGCCGCGGGCCTCTCCGTTCCTGTGCAGCGCTTTGATCCATGGCCCCTGGTGGATTCTTCCGCTTTGAGCCCCTCCGAGTTAGATGCTCTGACGGAGTACGGTTCCGAGGCGGTGGTGGCTCTGGGCCTTGCCACCATGGCTACGGACAAGGACGCCTATGGATTGGAGATTCTGCCCCCGGATCTGGCCCGCAAACGCGAGTTCTTGGGCCGCAAGATCTGGTTGATCGCTGCGGGGATCCTAGCTGCAGCCTACCTGGGGTTCTTTGTGCAGCAGACCACCAGTCAGGCCGACGATTTGAAGAAGACTGAACGCAGCTTGCGCAGTCAAGTGTCGAGTAAGCAACGAACGGACTCAAAGACTCGCGACCTATTGGCCTTGAACGAGGTGCTTTCCCGGGACGCACTTGATCTGCAACGTATCGTTGGTACCGGCGAGCAGATGGCTCGTACCTTGGAGTTCCTGGGCACCAAGATGCCGCCTGACTTTTGGATCACTCGCATGGAAGGACGCTGGGGCGTGGATGAGGAGTTGTCCATTGGGGACAACGTGCCCCGTCCGCTGGTGCTGCTCAAGGGCGCCCTGCGACAGGGAGCTCAAGCGCCCATTGGCCAGTATCAGAGCATGGTGGAGAACCTCCCCTCGGCCCTTCCTGGTGTTCAAAGCAACACGAGTTTTGATCGTGATCGCTATTCAATTGACCTCTCGACTTTCGGGGATTCGCTTTCCCCTGCGGACGATGTAGAAGCTGAGGAGGACATCTAAGCTATGGATCTCGAAAGTTATTGGCAGGAGAACAAGAACTTTGTGCTCTCTGTGGCGGGAGGCGCCCTGGTCTTCCTGATCTTGTTCCTGGTCCTGGATTCGTCTTATGGATCAGAGGTTCGCAGTGCTCGTGCTCGGGTCTCCCGGGAGCAAAGCAAGCTGGCTCAGTCCTTTTTCAGCCAAAACGACTTGAGTCGCGCCGAGGAAGAAAACGAGAGCTTGCTCAAGGCTTCCGATGAGCTCGCCGGCAACGCGGGCTTTGTGGCGCGCCCGGGCTTCCGCATCGATCCTGGCGGCACTTCTCCCAGCAACCAGTACTTTGGCCGCGTGGACAGAGTGCAACGAGAACTCAGCCTGTTGGCGGGGCGTGCTCGCTGCGTACTGCCGGATGGCTTGGGCCTGGAGGCGCTCAAGACCAATGATCAGGAGGTGATCGCTCGGCATTTGGAGGCGCTGGATCTGCTGGACCGCGTCTTGCGTCGGGCCATCGCTGCGGGGGTTGACCGGGTCGCCCGGGTGGAGGTCACCCTGGACTCCGGCTTGAACTCCCGTTCGGGCCTGGGCCGTATTGAACGCACGCGGCTGATCCTGCGCATGATGGCTGATCCGCCAGCCATTGCGGACTTCCTGCTGCGTACCCAAAGCTCAAAGGATGGATCTCTGCTGGTGGACTCCTACGATGCGCGAGTCTCCCCTGGGCGCGTTGATGAGGTCACCTTGGATCTGGTGCTGTTGGTGGTGCGTTTGCACGAGACCGTGACAGGAAACGAGGACTAGCAAATGGAAATCAAACAAGAACAACTAGTGTTCGTGCTGGTGTTGGCGCTTTTGGCCTGGTGGACCTGGTCTGATCTCTCCGAGGACGGAGGGCGAAGGCGGCGCCAGCGGCGCGTGGACGCGCCGGTTTTTGTCAGCTATGGTGTGGCTGATCCTAGCTTGGCCCAACCCAGGGCCGGTCGTAAGGACTTTCTGCCCCGCGATCTGTTTTCGCCTCCCAGGGATACGGCACCCCTGCCGCCTCTGACCCTGCAGGCGCCCCCCAGGGGCACACCGTCCCAACTCCTTCCTCCGCCAACTTCAAGTCTTGGCGTGGCGGCCTACTCGCGCTTCTTGCGGAGGGATGCTCGGCACCTGCCGACCCCTGACCTGTTCAGTGCCCCGGTGTTTATGGCACCCGTGGAAGAAATCGCGCCGTCTGTGATATTGGATGAAGATCTCATGACGCCGCAAGAACGCTCCGAGCGCGTGGCTTCATGGAAGCGCCTTTACGATTGGGTCGACCTCACCGGCGGCGGGGGAGTCATGTACGGCACCATTTCCAACCCCAACCGCTACACCCTGCGGAGCCGTGCCGGTGAGACGCTGCTCTTTGTGGAACTGGATCCGGTCACCGGGGAGCGCGTACACCCGGTGGATTTTCCTCCGGTGCCCCTGACTCCCGATCGGATCGTGGCCTGGGCCTTGGCGGATACACCCCTCAATCAGGTTTCTCTTTTTCGTGCCCGTCTGGGTGGAGAGATGCGCGCCTCCGATCTGGACGCGGCCATGATCATGGTGGACATCTGCGTGCGTGAGCGCCATGACAGTCCGCGTCTGCTTGAGATCGCTGAGGAACTCTGTCTCTTGGCTCAGGGTCTGTACGGGGATGACGATCAGCAGGATCCCATCGCGCGCCTCAAGCTGGCGGGTGTTCTGGAGGCGGGCTTCCAACATGAGGTTGCCTTTGGCATCTATCGGGATCTGATCGACAAGGGACAACACATCTCGCCTGTGGTCTGGACACGCCTGGCGGATCTGGAGGCCCAGTACCGGCTCTTTGATCAGGCCGAGGATCACTACCGACGGGCGGTGGGCCTGAACGGCGCTCACCATCTCACCCGATGGCACTATGGTCGCTTTCTGTTGGCTCGTGGTCGCGGGGCCGAGGCGGTCGTGCAACTTACAGAAGCGGAGCGCAGGGAGCCCCGGGACAGTGCAGCACGGGCTGTACGCGTGGCCACGCGCACGGATCTGGGTCATGCCCATCTGGCTGCGGGCAGCGTGACCGATGCAACCGCTGCCTTCCGTCGGGCGATTGCCGCGGACGCGGAAGATCCCGACGCTGTGGCAGGCCTCTTGGCTTGCACCCTGATGAGTGACGACGAACTTCTATTGGAGGAAGCCCAGGGCGCAGCGGGGGTCTTGGCTGCGAGTGGCACGCCGGCGACCTTTGACTTCTTGATGGTGCAGGGTCTGGCTGCCCTCGCGCTGGAGGATCCCCTGGGTGCTCGCCGTGCCCTTGAATTGGCCCTTGGAGTTGATCCTTTCCGTTCCGGAGAAGCCCTGCGTGCCCTGTCATTCCTGGCGGAGACCACAGGTCACCCTGAAGAGGCCCGCGGGTTCATTGATCAGGCCTGGCAGGCGGATCCGGTGGACGCCTGGACCCAGTTTCAGCGGGCGCGTCTGCTTGCTGAGACGGATGACCTGGAGGGGGCTGAAGTGAGTCTGCGCGGGGCCCTGGATCAGGAGCTTGATTTTTCGGAGGCCCTGATCGCCATGGCTCACATTGCACGGAAGAAGGGCCGTGGCCAGGATGCGGAACTGTACTACGAGCGTGCTCTTTCCCTGGATGCTGCTCGTCCCAGGGTGCATGCCCTGAGGGGCTACAACCTGCTCGATCTCTTGGATGTGGATGGGGCAGAGGCTGCTTTTAAACGGGCCTTGGGACTGCATCCTGGCCTGGCTATGGCAATCAGTGGTTTGGCCTGGTGCAGCTACCTGCGCGGGGATTCGCGTGAGGCCTTGACCCGTTACGGCGAGTTGGCAGAGCACCTGCGCGATCCACGGGACCCCCTGCGCATCTACGCTGAAGCCCAGGCCGCGCGCATCGTCGATCATGAATCCAAGGAGGTCTGGAGCGATCCATTCGAGCGCCCTTCGGGCATTCTCTTGGGCAACGGCTGGATCATCGACATTGGTTTTGGCCCTGAGGTCTCTCTTGAGGAGGGCAGGGTGCGTGTCGAAGGCCTCTTCAACTCGGCGGGCGCTGTGCGTGTCTTCCGGGAGGAATCGGTAGATTCTTTCTTGGCCTTCGAAATGACTATCACCGTGGAAGCGGGCACTCGCGCTCGGATCGGTGCCTTCGTGTCCCGCGAGCGCGTCAGTCGTACTGCCACCGCGCAGGTGCAAGCTTCCGCGCGAGTGGGCAAGATTTTCGGCAGCAACGCGGGCCCTCTGGAGGCGGACTTCTCGCGGCCGGGGGATACGGATCCGGATGTGCGCGCATTGTTCACGAGTCCTTGGGTTGTGGGTGAGGCGGTGAGTTTGTCTCTCCTGAGGCGAGGCGAAGGTTCGGACGCTGTCCTTGATGTATCGGTAGGCGGCCAGGAGGTTCTTTCCTCAGTTCCCATGGCCCGTCTTTTCTCCAGCAGCAGTGTGTTGCGCTTTGGCCTGTTCGTGGAGGGAGAGCAGGGGCGAACCTGCGATGTGCACTTTGACAATGTCCGGGTGGTGCGCCGCAAGCACTAGGGGCACCCTGGTTTTCTGATGACGAACATGACACACAGATACATGCAAGCTCCCCTGGTAAGGCCCTCGCGGGCTCGCGCTGGTTTTACCCTGATTGAATTGCTGGCAGTGATGGTGATTCTCGGCCTCTTGACTTTCTTTGTATTGCGCGGGGCCATGGGTGCCGAGGAAACCGTGCGTGTGAATTCCACACGAGGTTATCTGCAGCAACTCTCGGCGGCGATTGACAATTACGAGCCCGATGCGGGGGACTATCCCCCTTCGTCTTTTCCCAATTCTCTCGACCCAAAGCCCAGTGACACCAATATGGGTGCCGAGATGCTCGTGATTTCTCTTTGGCCCAAGCAGGGTTCGATAGCCAATGCCCCTGCGGAGGATCGTCTGGTCAACACCGATGGGGACAAGACCAGTCGGTCCCACACCATGTTCAGCGCAGCGACGGCGTTTGAGTTGGGGGACGACTGGGGCAACCCCATCGCCTATTTCCATCGTCGGGACTACGACGAGCCTTGTATTTACGTGACCTTGGACGAAGAGGGTTATGAGCAGGAGGTCCGGGTGCAGGCTCTCATCAATCCTGTCACCGGAGACCCCTACAACAAGACTTCGTTCCAACTTCTGTCTGCCGGTTCAGACGGGATATTTGGAAGCGAGGATGATCTAGGCAACTTCAAGATTCAGGAGGCCGACTCCCCTTGAGAACAGCGGTTTGGAATTCCACGGGCAACACAAGCGCCCGCAAGCGCCAGGGCATGACCCTGTTGGAACTCCTGATCGTGATGGGACTCCTGGCGGTCATGTTGGGGGCTGGTGTCGGTGCCTTTGCGGGTCTCGATCCGGGCCGGCGTACTGCCCTTTCTACGGTCACCAGCACCCTGCGTCTGGCGCGCAACGAGGCTGTGGCCCGGCGTGCAGGTGCGCGGGTGCGCATCGATGTGACCCGGGGCGCGATCCGCGCCACAGGTTTCAGGGTGGTTGGCACCTGGCGTTTCGAAGGTTTGGGAGTCGTGGATGGTTTCGGTCCCCTGGCGGAGATCGTCGGCGGTGAACTTCCCTTCAGCCGAGACGGGTATATGGGACGTGCCCTGGATTTCTCGAAAGCTAATCCCTCCGCGCGCCTGGAAGTGGCTGTGCAGGATGATCCCGGTTGCGATTGGGGCGAGGGGTTTGACCTGGGTTTCGCGCTGCGGCCAGTGGCCCTGGGCCGCATCCGTTTGGTTGACATGGGTGGATCCGTAGGGCTCGACCTACGATCCGATGGGGGCTTGAATGGTTGGTTCATCAGTCAGTCGAGCGGCGAAGGCAATCGACAGGTGAAGGGCGGGCGTACTCGGCTTGAATCCCCGCCCGGTGTTGTGGAGGAAGGGCGCTGGTCGCGTGTGCGCCTTTCTCACGACGGACGCTTTTTCCGCCTGTATGTGGATGAGGTGGAGGTGGCGCGCAGTTTCCAGGAGGGACGGCTTTGGCGCGGTCCCTCGGCCCTGGTCGTAGGCGGTGGACCGGGTGGCTTGCCTGCTCTCATCGATGACTTGACTCTGGCGGTGGCTGGCACGGGCTACGAGGCGCTCTTGCCTGGAGGGGTGGCTTTCGCCAAGGATACACCCAGGGAGATCCTGTTCAGCCCCTCTGGCGGATTGGATCCCATCGCCCACAACGCTCCCATCCAGATCATGCTGGAGTTCGACGATGGTACGAATGAGCAGATTTATGTGGGCCTCTACGGGACGGTGGAGCAGTGAAGGTTTTGACTGGAACCAACTCTCGTCAGCGAGGCGGGTTTGTCCTGATCGCGGTCTTGATTGTGCTGTTGGCGCTGTTGGTCTTGACTGCACCCTTCCTGGCCACCGCACGCAACGCGGCGATTTCCGGGTCCGGGGCTGCGGATCGGGCCAGCGCGCGGCTGGCCTTGGGTTCGGCTCATAATCATGCCCGCTCCCACTTGTCACGCTCGCACCTATCCGTGGACGAGACCCCCTGGTCCGACAGTTTGGAAGAGTTCAGTGTGCCCCGTGAGTTGCCGAAGGAATTTCTCAATAACCATGACGCTACAGGCGTCATGTGGGACCTGGACGTGTGGGATGAATCCGGTCGCGTGGACTTGGATAGTGCCACGCCCCATGTGCTCGCCAACCTGATTGGCATGCGGACGCGCCTGGCGGCACCCATCGATGGGAAGGCGGATGAGATTCAAATGGTGAACCTGGATGCTCTGCCTGATCAAGGGGTCATGATTCTGCGGGGAGAGTGGGTCAGATGGACCGGCAAGGGCACCGATGAAGAGCCGCGCTTGACTGGTGTGGTGCGGGGTCTAGGTGCCTACAAGGACGATGAGGACAGGTGGACCACCGAAGGGCCCCTGCCCCCGGGTGCCCATGGCATGGGAGCTCAGGCATTGGATCAACGGGCCTTTGCTCTGCCCCTTTGGCGTCTGCCGGGCGCGGGGGGCGCCCTGCGTGGCGTCTCAATAGGCAGTGGTTCTGCTGGCACCACCGCCGCTGCCATGCGGGGGCTTGATGCCTTTGAGCAGTTGGCGGAACTCGATGACTTCGTGGCTCTGGGCGAGATGGGTCCGTCGCTACAGGCGGCACTACGCGCACAGGGATCCGTACACGGCGACGTGGCAGCGGGTCGTCGGTGGCAACACCCTACGCGGTTGGTGAGCAATACCACTGCTGGAGAGACCCTGACCATTCGCGTGGAGGATGCCCGCTGGTTCTCCGAGGGTTCGACTATCTGGATCAGCGATGGGCAGGTGGATGTGTACCGCATCATCATGCGCACCAATAGGGGCGGGAGTCTGACCCTCAATCGGGTGATCGACGATGACTTGGATGGCTGGCGCGCCACCGTGCGCGTGCTGGCCAGGCGGCCGGTAAACCTCAACAGTGCTTCCAGGGCTGTGCTGATCACCCTGTTTGAAGGCCTGCAGATCAATGGGCGCAACCAACGTATTACCGGCGGCGAGGCCGCATCTTTGGCCGCCCTCGTGCAGGAGTCGCGGCCCATCGAGGGCTGGCAGGATTTCTTGGAGCGCATTGTGTTGCCTGCCGCTGGTCTGCGGGACTTGCCGGCAGATGCACGGATCAAGCCCGATGTCCTTGAAGATGGGGCCGCCCTGATCGACGAGATGGATGCAACGGCGCTCTATCTCAACGGCCTCAACGCCAACGACAACCGACTGGGGTTTGCTACCATGCCATTTGCTTTCACATCGAGAGATGTGTTTGGTATGCACTTGCGATCGGCAGTTGCGGCGGTCAGCGGCGTCGAGCGTGCGCACCTTACCCGTGACCGTTGGGAGTTGATCGTGCCTCAGCAGTCACTGTTTGTGATGGTTACCCGTCAGGAGGACTTTGAGTCCGCCTTCAGACTGGACAGGGAAGCTCCCTGGTGGTGCACGGGCCCCAATTCGGTGACGCGCTTTGACGGAGCCACCGTGCCCCCTTCGCGTTTTGCTGCGCACATGGGCGTCTCGGATGGCTCTACTTTTGTTCCTGGCTTTACAGATCAGGCCTATGACGAAGCGGGGGAAGCCCTGCAACCGGAACGCGTCTTCGCTGACCGGGAAGGGGATGGCTTTGCCCAGCTTTGGGCCGCGCGTACCCCCGATTCAGACCTTTGGCGAGGACATGCGCTTCATTTTGATCAGGACACCAGCACTTTGGAAGGGCGTGATCTGGCCCAGGCGCCTGTGCTGCGGGATCCCACAGATGCCAAACTTGAGTGGACCACCGCCGCCGAGGCGAATTTTCTGCGTGCAATCAGCTGTTCGATGTGGGTCCAGTGGCGCTCGGTGGCTGACTCAATGGTGCTCGATGTGGCGGGTACCAGCGTGGAAAGTGATCGCATCACCCTGTCGATTGAAGGGGAGGATCTTGTGCTGCGGGTCTTGGACGCATTTGGCGATCACCCGGAGACAGATTTGCGCGAGGCGGCGGAATTGCGCTATGCCCTTGCGCCTGGTGATGGTCCCGGACTGCCCGCAGGTGTCTGGCATCACTTGAGTGTTGATGTAAGTGGCACTCGTCCCGATCAGATTGGTCTTCTGGTCAACGGGCAAGCCAATGGCGTACGCCGCCTCGGGGCTTCACGCACTTCGGGCCCTGTGGCCCAGGGGGATGGGTTCATTCCCCTTGAAAGTACTGAGGGCTTCCCCCAGATCGGAGTGGCGCGCATCGGACGCGAATTGGTGGAGTACGTGCTCTCACCTGGAGGGCTTGACTGCGCTTTCAACGAGACAGGCCCGCTTGCAGGTTTTGGTGGGCGTTTTGCCAGGGAGCCCCATGATCTGGAAACTACCGATCCTGCGGTCGTGACCGTGCCCACGGCTTTGGGCAATATCAGTGCTTCTTATGCCTCTGGCACAACCGTGACACATTATGGGTACACCGCAGCTGCGACCTCTAATGTGCCCGCGGGCCAAGGTGTCCTGGCCGCAAGCATCGGTCCCTTCCGAGTGGCGCGGGTGATCCCTCCCGACAATCCCTCCGACATGGTGCCGATCTTTGCCGGGGCCTGGATGATCGATTGGGGCAAGGGCATTGAGTCGGACAGCCTTGGTAACTTGCGTCTGCGTCTGGCAGATGATCCAGCAGCGGCGTCTGGGGGTGAGGTAATGGAAGCCTTCAGTTCCATTGGTGGCTACGCCGCCCTGATTCAATCGAGATGGAGCGCAGGCAACGGTGGGAACCAGGGGGACGCGATCCCGCCCAATGTTTCTTCTACCACCGAAGCGCCCTTGGGCGGGGTCGAAATCATCCGCTACTCTGGCTGGACTGGCGATACCTTGACTATCGCCGCTCGCGGAGATCAGGTGCAGGGTGAACTGCTTACCCTGGGCGTGGCCACTGATCTGATTGGCGGCTCGCGAGCTTTTGTGCTTGAGTGGCGCGACTTTATCGAGGACGGGGAACTCAACATTCCCATCAACGAGTTGGCTCAGTGGGGCGTCTATCTTGTGCCTATCTCCTTACCGGTGACTGGGGTGGACGATCTGAGTTTCTTGCCCCCGGACATTCCCGGTGAAAGCGAGTTTGCTCAGATTACGCGGACAGACCTGGGCGAACTCACCGAATGGGTGCGCTACGACGAGATCCAGGCCCAGCGTGGGCAACTGGTGCGCTCGGATCCCACTGCGCTTGGTCTTCTCTACAACATCTGCATTCATCCGGAGCTGACGGATGAGCCTGTGCGTCCGGATCCTCCCGGAGGAGGCGGTGGAGGAGCCGGTGGAGGAGCCGGGGGCGGAGCCGGAGGCGGCTCCGGTGGCTTGCCGGGTCCGGGCAGCGGGTCTTCGCCAAACCCTCCTCCCGTGGCGCCGAGCACTCCAACCGTGAGCGCAGGATCTGGTCCAGTTCCCCGGCGTCTGGGCAGCACATGGGAACCGCGCCTTGGCGAAGCTGAAGACACGGAACTTCCCCTGACCCGTTCCGTGGCCAGCTGGTGGGAATTCCGAGGAGCTTTGGGGACAGCCAGTCATTCTCATGTACAAGGCACAGAGGTCCATCCGGTTTGGACGCTGCAACCCGGCGATGTGGACCGCGGTCGTGTGGGAGCCCAGGACCCGGTCTTCGTGGCTCCTGGGGCGCAGACCCACCCCGGATGGCCCATGCGTATTCATCGTGCCCATCGGCCCGCACCCGAACGGATCGCCTATGGCTGGGAGCCTGATCCCGCAGGCGGCAATCTGGTCGCGCCGGTTTCCACCCCGACGAGGTTGCCCCGCGAAAACTACCTGCGACGCCGCACCATGGTGACTTTCAATAGTGCGTTGGTGGAGCCGATCACCCCTTTGCTCTCTGTGGACCCCAGGCTAAGCGCGCGTCTCGCCAAGCATCCCTCCGGTGAGCGTCCGAGGTTGGTTGCGGGAGTGGTTGTGGGCGGGGGTCTGCGGGATGGAGCTGCCGTGCCTGATGCCACCGTGGACGAATTGCTCTTCCCTGCCCGTGATTTTTCTGTGGGCTATGGGGGTGCTGCTCCACCGCACGCGACCCAGGCCGGTGCCCTGATGTTGGGGCCTGCTGTGGGCCACGGGGACGAGGTCTGGAGGGTTTCGAAACGCAGCCTGCGTTTCGCCCAGGGACACTTCGGCGAGCCGGCGGATGTGCTTGTTCGCCTACCCCAGGATGCGGGGCTGTTGCGGGTGGACGATGAGATCCTCTGCTACGAATCTCTCAACGCCGATCAGGGCGAGATCACTATCAATTCCTTGGGACGCGGTCTTCTGGGTACTGACATTCAGCCTCACGCGGAGACCACTCCCATTCACTACCTGGAGTGGATTCCGGTCAGCGTGCTCAGCGCAAACATCTCGGCTGGTGACGGGGAACTGCCCTTGGAAAGTACCGAGGACTTCCCTTCATCGGGTCTGGTGCTGGTGGACGGAGAGTTGATTCACTACACGCGCCTGGGTGGCAGGTCCTTGGTGATGCCACGCCTCTCCCGGGATCCTGGTCGACAGGACCACAAGGGCGATGGTCTTTTCCGGGGCCGTTTCGGCACCGCCGCCCAGGGCCACAGCGCGGGTACGCCGGTGATCTTCTTCCCCTTCCGTTACTGGGATCGTTGGACTCCTCGGGCGGACGCGCCTGAGTTGAGCTACCTATCCCTGGAACAGAGCCACCCGGGTGCTTTTTGGGAGTCCTTTGCTTTTGAGAGCGAAGCGGCTCCGGTGGGTGGCGCCCGAGTTGGCATCTTGGTGCGCACGGACCCGACGATTCCCTGGGATGAAGACCCGGGCAAGGTAGACGGGTTGCTTGAGTACTTTGATCAGGACGGGGGTGGTGAGCTGTCGCTTGGGGTTTCAGCAGATCGGGTGGAGTGGCGCTTCTTCGTGGAGTATCCCCCCGGCGGCTTCGATCCCTTACGGGGTATGTCCCATGACTGGCGCGCAACGCCGCGGTTGAACTGGTTCGGAGTGACCTACCAGGCCCCCAACCGTGTACTCGGGAGTGTGGACCGATGAGAGATCAATCCGCAGCCCGGGGCATGACCCTGGTGGAACTCTTGACCGCCAGCCTCTTGGCAGCCTTCATCATCACCGGACTTGTGCGGTTGTTGGATTTGACTTTGGACATGTGGGCCAAGGGCGAGGTGCGGCGCGAGGGACTGGAGCGTTCCAACACGGTGCTGGCTCTTCTGGCAGATGATTTGCGTTCCTTGCATGGGGCCAGTTCCGGGGATCTGGTGATCGACTGGCAACCCTTTGACCATGACGGAGACGGGCTGCCGGACCGGGTCTGGCCGCGTTTGCGCATGGTGCGTCAGGTGGGTGCTGGAGCCTTGCAGCGTTTGCAGTTGCTGGAGTTGAGCGACAACGAGCGCCAGGCCTTTGGCATGGGCTCGACCCTCGCCGCCGATGCTTTGCCCTTGCCCGATCCTACTGGCTTGATTGAAGTGGTCTGGGCCGTGCTGCCCTCAGACCAGAGAGCAGATCCCACCGGGATTCTGCTGCGCGGGGAGCGGCTCTTGGATGACGAGACCAGGGACAGTTTCCTGGCCGAGAAGTTCTTCAATTCAAGCGGTCTACCTCCCGCAGGGAGCCTGGTGGAAGTGGGCGGGGGAGTCCTTTGGCTGGGTATCGAATGTGCCACTCAAACCACTCTGATGCGTGAGGGTTGGCGAGTGGGTAGCGAACTCGTCGACGCCTGCACCAGTTGGGATGCCTTTGGGCGTGAGCGACCGGATCCGGACCTCACTGCGCGTAACGTTCCGGGTACTGGCATGCCCGCTGCTGGCGAGCGGCCTCTCTTGCCCCGCCGTGTGCGCATCGTGCTGGAAATGGAGCGGGCCAAGGATCAAAAACGTCGCACCACCCTCTTGCATGCAGTGACCGCCAACAGCACGCGCCTCGAAGTGGACGATGGCAGGCGCCTTCCCGACCGGGGGAGTTTCGTTTTGGTCGCGGGAGAGTGGATGGAAGTCCTGAGCGTGGGCGAGGACTTCATGGGCGTGCGCCGGGGAATGCGCGAGACCCGTCCAAAGGAATTGCCCCGCGGAGCCATGGTGCACTTTGGCAAGCAGGTAGTGGTGGAGATCCCGATTCCCCTGCACGATGATGACTGGAGGGTGGGAAGTTGAAGCTGGCTGCAGTCAAATCGTGCGCTGTCCATGACTTCGAAGCCAGAGATCTTGGCGGGGCAAGAAGCCGTGCAGGCTTCACATTGATCGAGGTCGTGCTGGCCATGGGCGTCTTGACTTTGGGCATGAGCGCTCTCTTGGGGATGTTGACCTTTGGCGCGGCCCTGACCCGTACCGCTGCCCTGCGGGCTTCTTCTGCGGCGGCTTTGGAAGCTGTGATGGAGGACCTGGAGGCAGGGCTCTTTCCCTTGGAAGAAGACGGCAGCGCCGGAGAACCAGCCGAAATCGTCGATCGTCCCCTGGCTGGCAGCAAGGACATTGTTTACTCCGCCAGTGCCTCACCCAACCTGGAGGGGCCAATCACCCCTTCAGGAGAACCCCTGCAGTATCGTCTGGATGTGACTGTCAATTGGTCCTCAGGCGGTCTGCGCAGGGCCAAGCAATACACCACCCTGATCCTGCGTGAGGTTCCCTTTGGGGAGCGCATGCGCCGCAGGTTCCTGGGTGCCCAGGATCTGACCCCCATGAATATTGCGGGTAGAATGGAGAACTCACAATGACTGCAATTTTGATCAGCCTTCTTTTGACCTTGCCCGTTCAGGATGCTCCCCCGGTTGGGGATCCTCCTAGCGAGAACCCTGTCGCTGGCCCTGATGCCGAGGTGCCCAGCGGCCCACTGGAAGTGCGCGCGCTCCAATTGCGCAACGGAGCCCTGCATTGGGTTGAGGTGGTGGAACACGACGAATCGGGACTGTCCCTGCGACGCATCGAGAACGGCGGCCTGGTGCGCATCTCCTGGAATCTGTTGGAGCCCCGCCAGGCCGAGCGCCTGCGCATCGAGTGGGGCTATGTGGCGGCCGAGGGCGGCGAACTCCTGATCGAAGTGGATCGTTTGATTCTGCACAACGGCTCGGAAGTGGTGGGGGTGATCGAAAATCGCGAGGGCGCAGACTTCACCGTGCGTCACGGGGGCAATATTCAGATCGTGCCCAAGCGCGCCGTGGCCTCTCTTTCCAGCGGAGTACAGGTGCCAGCCCTGAGCATCTACACCCGCGAGCAACTTTACTCCAGGGAGGCGGCTCAGGTTGATTTGGAGGATCCACTGGCCCAAAAGGACTTGGCGCAGTTTTGTGAGCGCATTCTCGACTTTGCCTCCGCTACGCGGCATTACGAGGCTGCCTTGGAGCTTGGCCTGGATGACGGGGACAACAGGGTCGTTCGGGCCCTGGAGCGGGCCAGGATCAAGGCCGCCTTACAGGAGCAGGTGGACTACCTGCATGAGACTGAGATGTTGCAGCGTCGGGGACTCTATGACGCCGCCCTGGAGCGAATTGAGGCCTTCAATACCGTTTATCCAAAGAGTCCCCTGCAAAAGGAACTGGCGCGCACCAAGGATCACATTCTTCAGGCCCGCGAGCGAGCCCTGATTGCTCTGGTCAAGCGTCGCTGGAACTTGTGGGCTCGGCGTCTGTCCAGAAGTGCAGCCAAGGGAGACAGTTTCGAGGCAGCCACCAGCTACGCCTCTGAAAAACTGGGTCAGGACATCCGCGCGGCTGTGCTCAAGGATGTACAGGGGCTGGCCAAGGAATTGAAACTGGAACAGCTGGAGACCTTCTGGGTCGCCAGGTCTCGTCGCAGGTACGACCACGCGAGCTATGGCATGGGTACCTGGTTGCTGGGCGAAGAACGCGCCTTGGCCGGGACATCCAATCAGAATGCCAAGCAACCCTCCAAGGGTGGCGGTGAAAAGGACGCAGAGCGCGCGGCTCTGGAGCAGAAGATCAAGCGTTTCCTGGAGAACCAAAAACGCGCCCGTCGCGCCCGTAGCAGTGCTGAAGAGGCGGACTCTTTCCAAAGTGGTTGGCAGGAGTTGTCGGGGTCTTCCCGAGGTCAATGGCTCTTGGCCTACTACATCGAATTCAGCGGTGACTATGAGTTGAACTCGCGACCGCACCTGCGCAAGTGTTCTTCATGCGGTGGTCGCGGTGTGACCGAGACCATCGGTGTCGGAGGTCGCGGTGAAGGTGACGGTGGTGTGCACATTGAACCCTGCAGTACTTGCCATGGAGTCGGATCCGTGCGGCGCATCGATTACCGATGAATTCATACCAGCTCGTTGGGGCTTTGGTCCTGGTGCTGTTCGGAGTACAAGGATGTCGTGGCCCATCGAATCGTGCGCGGCCACTGGTGCCTCCGACCGTGGAGACGCAAACGCCATTCGAATCCATGCCGGCTTCGGCGCCTGTGCAATCTAGTGCCTTGGTCCAGGTTCCAACCAGAGGGACAGCCAGTTCCGTGGTGGCCCGCGTGGCGGGGTCTGAGGTCAGCGCTTCTGACTTGATCCTGGCATGGATGCAGCGCGACAGCATGGCCGTGCGCCGCACCATGGATGAGTTGATCCTTGATCGAATCGTGATCGCAGAGGCTGCTCGTATGGGCATTGACCCCGGCCAGGAAAAGGTGCAGGCCCAGGTCAAACGCGTACGCTCAGCACTGGAAGAGGAGGTGCGACGGGCGGGCAGCGTAGATGTGCACGAATTCTTGAGCCAGCGCATGGGTCTTGATCCAGAGCGCTACCTGATGGCGGTGGACCACAGTGCCCTGACGGACCTTCTGGCGGAGCGTTGTGTGCGTAGTTACACCTTGGGGGAAGAGCGTTGCGAGGTGGCCTTGATCCTGTGCGGCGAGCGCGAAGCGGTGGATCTGGTCCAGTCCGGGCTGGCTCGGGGTGAGGAGTTCGCCCAGTTGGCGCGGGCACACAGTCAAGATGCCACCAGTACAGATGGTGGGCGCGTGCCCGCGATCTTGCGCAACAGCTCGGCCCTCAGTCGGCTGGCTTTTCATACGGAACCCGGGGAGGTGGGCGGCCCCCTGGCCCAGGATGGGCGCTGGCTGTTTGTTCAGGTCATCCAACGTTTGGAGCCCCAGCGCGGCCCCTGGAGCCAGATGGGTCCCTTTGTGGAGAGCAGCTTGGAAGCCGAGCCCATATCGGATCCCGAGTACTGGCAATGGAAAGAGGCCATGTTGAAGCTCTATGAGGTGGACACGGGACCTCTGCTGGAGCTGGTAGGGGAGCCCCAAGGTGAGAATCTGTGAGTTCCAATCCCAGGCCGTACTTGATCTGTGCTCTCTCAATCGGGATCCTCTTGCAACATGCAGATGCAGTCCGGCACAGGTGATGGGGAAGAGCGCGACCTCGCCCCCGATGAAGAGTCTTCCAGCGACTCGGCTGGGGCAGAGGAAGGAGCTTCCAATCCCAAGGAAGAAGCCCTCGCTGCGGAGGCCGCCGAAGCAAAGCGTGGCCCCGGGCCGGGGGAGGCTCTGAGCGACGTGGAGCTTGAGCGGCAGATAACCGCCCTGCTCTTCGCCAGTCCCGATCCAATCCCCGAGACTCGCCTCAGGACGCTTCTCCAGCGTCCGCGCAAGGCCCGGGTGACAGACGCCCTGGCGCGTCTGGGGCGCACCCTGGAGGATTCCGGCCTGCCCCTGCAGGTGCGCTCCCTGAGGGGCGGCTGGACCCTGATGACTTCACCTGAGTCCGCCCAGGTTGTATCTCGCCTGACCCAGGGCTCTGGCATCGACCGCATCAGCGGCGCGGCTTTGGAGACCCTCTCCATTGTCGCCTACCGCCAGCCAGTGACCAAGGCCGACGTGGAAGCGGTCAGGGGGGTCCAGGCGGGCCCCATCCTGCGCTCTCTGGTGGATCGGGGCCTGATCCGGGTCACTGGAAGGGCGGATGTACCTGGGGGGCCCCTGGAGTACGGCACGACAGCCGAGTTTCTCGACCGCTTTGGGCTGGGTTCCCTTGAGGAATTGCCCCGAGATGCCGAACTCGCCCGTGATTGACCCTCCTTATTGCGCCCCCTCGCCGAGCCCCCGTACACTCCTGCGCCTGCCCCTGTCCCCAGCGTCTCCCGGCCGTCTCTGGCCGAGGCCCTGGGCTTGAAGAGATTTCGGATGACTGCCAAGCAAAACACCCAGACCCCCACTCCCCCGACCGCCGACCACAAGGACGACCTGATCGCCGTCCCCAAGGAGCAGAGCAAGATGATGTATATGTTCATCTTGGCTCTGATGCTCTTCGTGCTGATCATCTTCACCATCGGTGATGCCGTCCGCAGCGCCTTGACCGGTGGCGGTGGATCTGGAGATGGCGGCGTGGTCGTGACCTGGATTGATCCCGTGACAGGTGAAGAGCATTCAATCAAGGAACGGGTTTTCATGGAGCGCAAGCAATCCATGCAGATACTGATGGAAGCGGGATTTTGGAGCCCCGTAAATCCTGAAGCGACCCGTGCAACGGTGGAGGATGAGGATGTGCTTCTGTACGAGGTGCTCGATCAATTGGCCGCCAACTCGGGAATCGTGATCTCTGACCAGGAGTACATCAACACCCTGCGCGGCCTGGGTTTCACCGATGAGATCCTGAGACAGTTCACGCGACGTTTCCGCATGGATGGTCGTACCTTGAAGGACATCATCAAGGCAGGCATTCGTCCTTATAAGATGCGAGTTCGCTTGTTGGGTTCTGGCCTGGCCTACAGTGACCCCTTGGCCATCGAGGCCACCTGGAAAGAGAACAACCCTGAGTACGCCTTTCAGTACATTGAACTCAAGCGCGAGGACTATGTGGAACAGGCTCGGGCCAATGCTCTGCCTGAAGAGGAGTTGATCGCCTGGTTGGACGAGCAGTCCGTCGGAGAGCAGCAGCGTTATCAGACTGAACCTAAGGTGCGGGCTGATGTGGTCTGGGTCAGCCCTGGGGAGGCCTTTGACGCAAGCCTGCTGATGGAGAAGTACCCCGCCCCCGAGGGAACTGACGCGGATGCGCGCGGTTCGTTCTACTTCAACACCGCCCGGTCGACTCGTTTCCGCTATGTGGAGCCCAAGACCGATGAGGGCACGGATGATGCCGCCACGGATGATGCCGCCACGGATGATGCCGCCACGGATGATGCCGCCACGGATGATGCCGCCACGGATGATGCCGCCACGGATGATNNCCACGGATGATGCCGCCACGGATGATGCCGCCACGGATGAGGCCGGTGCTGACGAACCCGTCGATGACCCAGCCCCTGAAGAACCCCAAGAGCCAGCCAAGTTCTACTACGACTATGAAGAGGTCAAGGAGCAGGCCATCGCCGAAGCCGCGATCTGGGACGCCATGACCGCCTTCTTGGAGGATGTACGCACGCGCATGCAGGTTCCCGATTCCCAGGTGGATTGGGCTGCAGAAGCCTCGGCTCTGGGTCTTGAAGTGACCAAGATGGAGCAACCCGTGGAGCGCAGCAAGATCGCTGAGATAGAAGGCTGGGGTGGCTCTGGCATTGCGAACCAGCTGTCCTTTTCCCAGGTGGACACCTTTGTTCCGCGGGTTTGGGTGGAGGAGGGAGGCCTGGTGATCGCCCGGCTGTTGGAGAAAACCGATCCCGAACGCAAGCCCTGGGAAGAGATCCAGGAAGAGGTTCTGACCCATTGGGCACGGGGCCATGCAATGGAAATGGCCGTGGACTCCCTCAAGGGTGTCCTTGAATTCTGCGCTGAGCGTGGAACGGACGAGGAAGGTGAGCCCCTCTCCGACGAGGAGTGGACGCCCGAGGTCAGCGCCGAGGACCTGCGCAAGAGTGCGGGCGCAGCTAACTTCACCCTGGTGGAGCGCCCCCTGCGTACCCGCATGGAGTGGCCCGGGGACGATCCGAACCTGGCCACACCGGCGGACCGATTTATTCGGGGACAGCCCGATCTATTTGAGCTTGAACCTGGTCAAGTGGCCTACCCGCGCAAGGACTTCACCGGCAATCTGGCCTATCTCGTGCGTCTCAACCAGACTGCAGAGCCGGACCCCAAGAAGAAGTTGAAGGCCCAGGAACTGTTGGCCCTCAGGCAATCCAGCCAGACCGATAGAGTTCAGAGCCTGATCGCAGCCTTCTTTCCCAAGAGCGACTGGTTCAGTACAACCTTCAGCATCGCCTGGCCCCAGCGCGAAAATGATGATGCTGATCCGTCTGAGCAGGAGCCAGAGGAGCCAGCGGGCGATTCAAACTGACCCTGGGGCCTGGCGAAAGGCGAGCCGCACGGTCAGTCCACCTCCGTCCCGTTCGATCAACTCAAGGCGAGCCTCCATGGCCCGGGCATACTGGGCCACCAGATGCAGGCCAAGACCTGTGCCGCTGGCTTTGCGCGTGGCCTCGTCGCCCAGGCGTACGAAGGGTTCGATGGCTCGCCGCTGATCCTGGGTCCTGATGCCCGGGCCGCGGTCTGATACCTCCAGGATCACTCGTGAACCCTGGCGATACAGATGGATCTGGATGGGTTCTCCACCCTCCTCCACGGGTGCGTACTTGCGCGCATTCTCGATCAAGTTGATCACCACCGCGCGCACCCCGTTGACTGTGAAGAGCGCTTGGGGCAGATTGTTCTCCAGGTCCAGCTTGAGGTCTTCGCCTCCAAGGGGGCCTACTTCTTCCAAGGCACTGGCAATCACCTCGGTCAGATCACCCGCTTCAGGTCTTGTAGGTGCTTCCTCAAGGCGACGTTTGTCGATCACCTGCTCCACCAGACCAGAGAGCCGGTCTGAGGCAGAGAGGATGTGTTCCAGGGATTCCTGTTGGCGCTCGGGATCCTTGATCCAGCCGTCCCGTAGCATCTCTCCATGCAGACGCACGGCGGCAATCGGAGTGCGTAGTTCGTGGGTCACCGCTGCCACGAAGTTCTCTGTGCGGCGTGCTTGTTCTTGACTCGCCCTGAGGGATGAGAGCAAGAGGTTCAGGCCTACTCCCAGGGAGATCAGCATCACAATCACCAAGGCTGCAAACCAACGCATGCGTTGCTTGAGACTCTGGCCCAGGTCACGCACATTCGTGGCTACCGCGAAGCTGAAACGTGCCCGGTCCGCCGGGTCGGCAAAGGCAATCCCCAGTTCATTCAGGGGTGATGCCATGGCCATGCGCCAGTCTTGGAACTCAAGCTCCAGGGCTTCGTTCTCCGGTAGCAATACCTGGCCTTCGGGCAGGACCTCCGCCTTGGTCTGGGTGGTGAATACAGCTTCAAGCCAATCTCCGTCGAGGATCACTCCGTGCAGCCAGGCCTGACGCTGACGTAGAGGGGCGAGGCAACGCCAGAACTCCTCCCTGCTCGCTTCGGGTGGCACCTCAACTGGATCCATGACAACCACCCGAGTGGCGGTCAGACGCAGGTTGTATTCCTCGTCGCGCATCATGCGCAGTTCGAAGGGCGTGGTGCGTATCAGGACTTGGGTTATGCCCAGGCTGATGGAGGCCGCGCGAATGTCCCGATCCGCACAGCGTGAGCGCCCGTCTTCGGTCTGGCGCGGATGCAGACTGACCGCCACCTGTTCGAAGTCCAGCCAGAACTCCCGGCCACTGCTCACGCGCGAGGGACTGCTGCTCCCGCGCTCCAGCAAGCCCTCGCGTCCTGAAAATCCGCTGGGAATAAAAGCACTGCTCCCCAGCAATTCCAGGCTGCTGACCAAACGGCGCTGGGACAGAAGTTCCTGTGCGACTCTTTGAACGCGCACGGTCTCCTCGCGCTCAGTCCGTCCGCCGCGTTCCTGTCCCCGGTAGATCGTCAGTTGCTGTTCGTGGGGGGCTTCGGAATCCTGGGAGAACCAAGCGAGAATCCCTTCACGTCGTTCTACCCGTTGCAGGACCGAGCGCTTGCTGACCATTCTGCCATTGGGATCCAAAGATTGATCCCAAGGCAGGTAGTCCAGGGGGTTGCGGCTTTCTTCTTCGGCCAGCAGGGCTTGAATGCGACCGGCCATGGCCTGAGAGAAACGAGCGGCGCTGTCCTCCACCGCCGCTGGAACTTCTTTCAGCTGGCGCGTCTGATCCTGCTGCAACTGCCGCCACAGGAGGCTGCCGAAGACCGCCCCCGGTAGCACCACGAGCAAGGCATAGAGCAGCAGCGCTGTGCGCTGTGTCCCAGCGGTCAGTCGGAGTCGTGCCAACGATAACCCTTGCCGCGCACGGTCTGAATCAGGCTTGGATTGGCGGGGTCTGGTTCGACCTTGCGCCTGAGGCCCACAATGTGAATGTCCACAGTGCGCGTTTCCACATTCGCGCTCTGGTAGTGCCAGACGTCGATCAGGAGATCACCCCGCGTAACAACCCGGTCCCGATGGCGGATGAGGTACTTGAGAATGTCCGCTTCCCGAG
>LWDU01033471.1_pt1 | contig 36335 bp, 28 predicted proteins | sample 727161 | NCBI WGS metagenome assembly LWDU01 (sample SAMN04566230, study PRJNA314399) | hydrothermal vent metagenome | isolation source: deep sea hydrothermal plume seawater | place: Mexico: Gulf of California, Guaymas Basin | collected 2004-07-11 | reverse complement strand
AACCGCGAAGGCTGTGTTCCGAGCGCGAGGATTGTATAGAGTGCGATGCGTTTATGGAGATCCCACTTTTGGATAGCCAGTCCCAGTAGAAATCCGCCCATCAACAAGAAAACGTATCGACTGGCGTAATTGCGAGCAGTGACTTCAAACAAGTTGGCCGACCGAGCAGCGGTGACATATTGTTTCTCAATGTGGAAAACATCGACCTCTACTCGTGTCGGGAATTTGGTTTCCACAGTGATGCTGGTGTAGGATTTATTAATTTCAGACAATACACCAGTACCTGCTTGAGGGGTTTGTTGGTCGTATTGTTGATAACCGACCGCAGGGATGCTCCACTGCACTCGCTGGTCTAGTTTTGGTGCTTGAGCTTCACTCAATCCAATTCCAAAAAGTGGGAACAACGCCAGTGGCAACATGGCGGTGGCCGCAAGTGGAATTGCTTCCGTCATCCACCAAATGGCCATCAATACAACAATGGCAGCCGTAGCAATGGCCGGAGTTTCTAAATCCGAAAACAACGTTAGCAAAGTGGCGATTAAGATCGCAAGAAGCGGTCCGATGTATCGACTCCATTGCCCAACTTTACCGCTGCCAGGCGTTCCAACACCAAAACTACCTGCACTGTCTGTCGTGTCGAGTTGTGTTGAACTTGCTTGCTGTGAGTTGTGCGACGGCATAATAATGATTAACGCTGTTATTGAATTCTGAAAGCTAGTATGGGTAGGGGAAGCCGTAGTTGCTGTAACTGGAAAAAGTAATGTGTGTTATGATATGATTAACTACCAAAGGCAACGAATCGGATGATTGGTAAATGGTTACCCCCGTTGCAGTAAAAAGCCCTTTTCCTACAACAGAAACAACACGAACAAGAGAGTATAAACAATGACCAAACGATTATCCATTTTAATCACTGCTTTGCTATTGGTTTCTACCGCATCAACAGGATTAACAAAGGTGCAAGCAGCAGATTGGCCGACGTGGCGAGGTGCAGATCGAACGGATGTTTCGGCTGAAAAGGGATTGTTGCAATCTTGGCCTCAGGGTGGACCAAAACAGTTGTGGACATTTAAGAATGCCGGCAGCGGATATTCTGGATTCGCAATTGCCAATGGGACTTTGTATACGTTAGGTACACGAAACGGAAAAGAAATTCTAATCGCACTTGATGCCGCAACGGGCAAAGATAAAGGCGCCGTCGTTGTAGGTGACATATTGGACAACAATTGGGGCAATGGCCCACGGGGGACGCCAACTGTCGCAGGAGGTATTGTTTATGCCATGGGCGGCGGAGGTTCATTAGTTGCTGCAGATGCCAATACGGGTGTCATCAAATGGAAAGTTAGCATGTCCGATTTCGGTGGCAAAAGGCCAGGATGGGGATATTGTGAAAGTGTCACCGTTGAGGGCGACAAAGTTATTTGTACGCCAGGCGGAAGTCAGGGATCTATGTTGGCATTGCGCGTCAAAGACGGGTCGAAAATTTGGCAAAGCTCAGGAATTACCGATGGAGCTCAATATGCAAGTATCCTACCGATTGAACACAATGGCACGCGACAGTATGTGCAGTTAACTCAGCAGCATGTGTTTGGCGTTGATGCCACCAGTGGTAAAGTAGCTTGGCAAAGTCCTTGGGAAGGTCGTACGGCAGTAGTGCCAACGCCGATTCATAAAGATGGCTATGTATATATAAGTTCGGGGTATGGGGTTGGTTGTAAACTCGTCAAACTAGGAAACGGCTCGGCGACGGAAGTTTATCGCAATCAAGTCATGAAGAACCACCATGGTGGCGTGTTACTTGTTGGTGATCATCTTTACGGTTACTCAGACGGACCTGGTTGGATTTGCCAAGATTTCAAATCTGGTGAGATGGTTTGGAACAGTAAGAGCTTGGGCAAAGGCGCTGTAACCTATGCTGATGGCCGTTTGTATGCGATTAGCGAAAGTGATGCGAGTGTTGCACTGCTGGAAGCTTCTCCCGCTGGCTACAAAGAACATGGCCGGTTTAAGCTCAGCCCGCTCTCTAGCATTCGCAGTGACCGCGGTAAGGTGTGGACGCACCCTGTAATCTCAAATGGCAAATTGTACTTGCGAGACCAAGATATCATTCATTGTTACGATATCACGCGATAAAGCGATTTATACGCTTTGGTTATGGATAAATCTCCTTGCCTCGTAGGGTAGACAAGCGAGCACAAATCGTTGAAATTGTAGGAGATTTACATGACGTTTTAGGCCAGAACCTAAAAAGTCATGTGAATTTGAATATAGCATGGGCCCGTAGCTCAGTTGGTTAGAGCAGGGGACTCATAATCCCTTTGTCGGCGGTTCGAGTCCGTCCGGGCCTACTTCTCATCTATACAATCTTTTTCAACTAATTTGAACGACACTGTGTTCGGATTACGTGACAATAGCATCCATGCAGAATTCTTCTGATACATCAGCCAATCAAACGCCCACCGGTCGAAAAATTCTGGCGTTGGATTCTCAAATCGATTGCATTCAGCCAGGTGGTGGGGTTTGTATGCGCATCGAGTTAGTGTGGGGCGTTTGCCGCAGATTTTATTTACGGTTGTTTCGACGCGGGTACCTAAAACGGATGGCGGAGTCGCGCCGTGGCAGTGAAAATCAATGTCCGTGGGATGTATTGGACCCCAGAGACTTGAAATTCTACGTAAACCAAAAGGGATATTCGTGGGATGCCGTCGACGATCCCTTTACATGGCGAGACCGATTACCGTTTGTACGTGCTGGATTAGCGGAGATGATTATTTTTTCGTCCGTGTTGATTCCACTCTCGTGCTTATTGGTGACATTGGCTTGTACCCATTCAATCTGGTGGGCTGCCGCTGCGTTGTTTCCAATATTGTTGCAGGCTGAGATCGTTTGGTTTTTCAGAAATCCTCGTCGTGAAGCACCGGCGGAACCTGGTTTAGTAGTGAGCCCAGCGGACGGTCGCGTCGATTTGATCGAAGAAATTGAATACGACGAAATTCTAGATGGACCGGCTACCAAAATCGCGATATTCCTCTCGGTCTTTAATGTTCATATAAATCGCATGCCGATTGCAGCGACCGTATTTGGCTCCGGCTACCGCCAAGGGAAATTCCTCAGTGCACTCAAACCTGAATCCGCGTGGGAAAACGAACGACTGGAATTATGGATTGAAGGCGTCGAGGCTCCTCATCGTGTGATGCGTGTACGACAAATTACGGGGCAATTAGCACGACGAATTGTCTGTCACGCCAATACGGGTGATAGTTATCAGCGTGGCGAGATATTCGGCATGATCAAGCTCGGATCGCGTACGGAATTGATTATTCCAAGGGAAGAAGGAATGGAGTTGGCTGTGGAGATCGGTACCCACGTTCAAGCCGGTAGTTCGATTATGGCTCGGTATGTTGATTAGTGTTGTGCTCTTAGAGCTTTATTGAATAAGGCAAGCTATAATCGATACCATGAATAACGTTGAATTACTCAATGACGATGACCAAATCGACGAATCGGAGGATTCGCGGTTTCCTATATATCCAACATTGATGACGTTGGGAAATGCCATATGTGGATTAATTGCGATTGGTTTTTCCACTAAGTTCCTCGGCGTACTGGCAGAAGCCGAAGGGTTGTATCGAGCGTTAGAGAGCGAGCATTACCAATGGCTACAATGGGCAGGGATGTTGATTTTTCTCGGCATGTTGTTTGATACACTCGATGGTCAAGTTGCCCGCTGGACGAATCAAGTCAGTCGTTTTGGATTGCATCTAGATAGTTTGTGCGATGTCATTACATTCGGTGTCGCGCCGGCGTTTATTATGCTCTCTTTTTCTGAAGTGCTGGACGATCGTTTTATTCAAGGTATCGCGGGCATTTACACGTTGTGTGCCATCATGCGACTAGCACGCTATAACGTGGAAGCGGAGACGGAAAGCGGAGTCGGGAATTATTTCCGTGGTTTGCCATCGCCTGCCGCCGCAGGAGCGATTGCAACTTTTGCCATTGCGATGCCGGACGTGATGTTTCTTGTGGCTAGCGCAGATTCGCAGGAACAGAGAATCGGGAATTTAATCTGTGATATTGCGATGGTCTTGGTGCCGCTGTTAACATTTGCACTTGCCTGCTTAATGGTCTCACGTGTCCCCTACCCGCATCTCGGCAAGCAACTTGCAAGTCGCAGCAAGAGCCGTAAAAACTTTGTTCGCCTTGTGCAGATACTGTTCGCTGTTGTTGGTATTTTGATGTTCCAAGAAATAGCATTGCCAGTCATTTTTCTGTATTACCTTTGTGCGTCGCCTTGTACCATCTTATGGCACAAGATCATGAAAAATAGACGACGTGCTTCAGCTGACGAAGTTGCTTGAGCGAATCTACTTAGGCCGCAAAGGCATGGATGACAGTGATGAAAACGATGTTGAGACAGTTGATTCCAGTAGTTGTCGTCCTCGCCGTACCGATTATTCCCTTTTTGTTTTTGGGCGATTTGATGGAGCAGTGGGTCAGCGACCTAGAAAATTCCCGATATTTCCCATGGATTGTGATTGCGTTACTTTCTGGTGACCTCATTTTGCCGATTCCATCGAGTGTTGTAACAACGTACATTGGTGGTCATATGAACTGGGCCATCGGGACACTGGTTTCGTGGGTAGGAATGTCACTGGGCGCGGTGATCGGTTTTGCACTGGCTCGTCGGTTCGGCCCGCCGTTTGCCTTGCGATTTTCCAGTGCAGCTCAATTAGAAAATGCGGGACAATTGGCGGATCGTTTTGGACCGACTTTTCTGGTTGTTGCTCGCGGCGTACCCGTGGTAGCGGAAGCTAGCATTTTGTTAATGGGTATTCATCGTTTATCCTGGCAACGTTTTCTCATACCCGTTTTGTTAAGTAATCTTGGTATATCACTTGGTTACGCTCTGTTTGGCGCGGTCGCCGAGCGGAATCATTGGTTACCCTTAGCATTAGGAGTCAGTATTTTTGTCTCAATTGGGTTAACATTAATTGCGCAACATGTTTTGCAATCTAAAGATAATAATTTCGAATTCGGCTTAAACAAAGCGGGCATCAAGGAACAACAAGATGACTGAAGATAATGATTCCTTACAGCACTTAAAATCACTGATGGAAGCGTCCGAAAACTCGGTTTGGAATATTCAAACGACAGCGGCGGGTCCCAGTGGAGCGCTTCCGTTAACGGATGAAATGCTCAAAACGTGGTCCAGCGGCGATCTCTTCGGAATGACTCAAAATGCAGGGATGGGATGGACGGCAGAAGAGTTGTTGGGACCGCAATATTTAGTGTTGAGTACACAAGGAGGTGTCCGAGCGGATGATGGAACGCCCATTGCGCTGGGATATCACACTGGGCATTGGGAGGTCGGTTTATTGGTTCAAGCAGCCGCTAAGACGATTCGTGCTGATGGTGGAATCCCATTTGCAGCGCATTGTAGTGATCCCTGTGATGGACGTACTCAGGGTACCACAGGGATGTTTGACAGCCTTCCATATCGTAATGACGCGGCGATTGTTTTGCGGCGCCTGATTCGTTCGCTGCCCACAAGACGTGGCGTGCTGGGCGTAGCGACATGTGATAAAGGTCTACCAGCGATGATGGTTGCCTTGGCCGGCATGACCAATCTGCCGTCGATTATTGTGCCCGGTGGGGTGACATTGCCTCCAGATGACGGAGAAGATGCGGGACAGGTGCAATCGATCGGAGCACGATATGTCCACGGTGAAATAACATTAGAAGACGCCGCGGTCGCCGGGTGCCGCGCTTGTGCAACAGCCGGCGGCGGTTGCCAATTTCTTGGGACGGCCGCGACGAGTCAGGTTGTAGCAGAAGCTATGGGAATGACGTTGCCACATGCGGCGTTGGCACCCAGTGGGCAAGCAATTTGGCTAGAGGTGGCAACTCGCAGCGCAACTGCGATCCAGCGGTTAGCCGAACGAGGGCTTACTTCTGCGGATATCCTTACCGACGCAAGTATTCGTAATGCGATGGTAGTACATGCGGCTTGTGGCGGTTCGACCAATTTGTTGTTGCACATTCCAGCCATTGCTCACGCCGCAGGTTTACAGCGTCCAACTGTGGAGCAATGGAGCGAGGTTAATAGGCAGGTGCCGCGATTTGTCGATGTACTACCCAATGGACCGTCAAACCATCCGACGATTCAGTTCTTTTTGGCCGGTGGCGTACCGGAGGTCATGTTGCATTTGCGTCGAGCAAACTTGTTAGATACGTCTGTCATGACTGTGAGTGGATGTACGCTTGATGAAGTATTGAATTGGTGGGAGCAATCTGAACGTCGCCAAGTTTTACGCGATCGACTACGGGAATATGATGGCATCGATCCAGACGATGTTATTATGTCGCCTACGGTTGCCAAAGAACGCGGGCTGACCAGTACCGTTTGTTTTCCAACGGGAAATATTTGTCCCGCAGGTTCGGTTATTAAGGCGACCTCGCTGGATCCCAGTGTGGTTGATGATGATGGTGTTTATCGCAAGACGGGTCCGGCACGAGTCTTTACCAGCGAGCGAGCGGCCATCGAAGCGATCAAAGGGCAGCGCGAACCAGCGATCAAAGCAGGCGATGTCCTGGTATTGATCGGTCGCGGGCCTCTGGGGTCTGGGATGGAGGAAACCTATCAGTTGACCTCAGCTTTAAAGTTTATTAGCTGGGGTAAAGAGGTGGCGATTATTACCGATGCGCGTTTTTCCGGAGTCAGTACTGGGGCCTGCATTGGACATGCCGGCCCGGAAGCACTAGCGGGTGGGCCGATTGGTAAGGTTCGCAATGGCGATCGAATTCGTATTATTGTGGATCGTAATAAACTCACGGGCTCTATAGATTTAGTCGGCGACGAGTCTCAGGAAATGTCCGAGTTGGAAGTGGAACAATTGTTGGAAACTCGCCAAGTATTACCGGAGTTAGGTCCCGATCCCGAGTTGCCAGATGACACACGATTGTGGGCGGCATTGCAAAGTGTGGGTGGGGGAACGTGGGGCGGCTGTGTTTATGACGTGGATCGTATTCTAGAAGTACTCCAAGCAGGTGAACAAGCGTTACGTAGTAGTGATGCAGAAGGCGACGATTGACAATGCGATGTGAGCCGCCGGATGTATGGTAATTTAACTAAAACGGATAGCTTCAGCGGGAAGCGTTCAATATATATAAGGTCATTAATTTACTGCAGGATAATAGATCAATGTCGTCAATTTTAAAACAAACGTTTAGTCGCTATGCAACTGTTTTGTTACTGGTTTGCCTCACAACACAACTTGCTACTGCAGATTCGCAACGCCTTGATCCTGCTGGTGCTCCGGGGAAATTGGTCATCGGCGGTGGCGGTAGTTTACCGCCTGCCGCACGTCAAGTGTTTGTGGCGTGGGCGGGTGGCAAAGATGCTCGCTTAGTAATTGTGCCGACCGCTTCGGTACGAGCGGACGACGCCGAGGCGAGTGCGGTGATCTTAAAAGATTGGCAAGACGAAGAAATTGCAGATGCTGTGTTAATGCATACACGTAGCCGTGACGAAGCCAATAGTATGGAATTCGTGGCCGCTCTTGAAAAAGCGACCGGTGTGTGGTTTGTCGGCGGGTCCCAACAGAAAATCGCAGACGCATATGTAGGAACTTTGTTTGAAGAACGTGTGCTGGCTGTGCTTAAGCGCGGTGGCGTCGTTGGTGGTAGCAGTGCCGGCGCGGCGATTCAATCACGAGTGATGATTCAGAGTGGGACAACTCAAGCCAACATTGGGCAGGGATTTGACTTGTTGCCTGGTACGATTATCGATCAACACTTTAGCCAACGCAATCGATTAACTCGGTTAATGGGCGCTGTCGATCAAAATCCACTACAGGTAGGACTGGGCATTGATGAGCAAACAGTATTGCTTGTGCAGGGACGGATGATGCGAGTGGTTGGTGCCGGTAAAGTCACTGTTTGTTATGGTAAATCGGATAAATACGGTCTCGAAGCACAACAAGAGACTTATGAACATGGCGCTAGTTTGGATTTAACGTCGCTACGACGGGTAGCGCGAGCTCGCCAAGCAGAACCGTTTCCGCCCAAGAAGACTCCGGTGATTAAGGTTAAACGCGGAGCGTTAATGATTGTCGGTGGCGGTGGGATGCCGCTTGAGCTGGTCAAGGAATTTGTAAAACTCGCGGGCGGAGAAGATGCCAATATTGTTGTATTGCCGACCGCGATGCCAGATCCATTGCCTGGCTCGACCGGCAAAAGAATGTTCGCAACGGTTGGCGCGACCAATGTCACCGTGTTGACGCAACGGAAATTGGAGGACGTTGAATCTCAAGAGATGCTGCGGGCATTGAAAAATGCAACCGGTGTGTGGTTCGGTGGCGGCCGGCAATGGAGATTTGTCGATGCGTATGAACATACGAAAGCGTATCCACTGTTGCATGCTGTCTTGAAGAGGGGTGGAGTGATTGGTGGTAGCAGCGCGGGGGCATCGATTCAAGGTGATTATATGGCACGAGGGAACCCGTTGGGAAATTTGGATATTATGGCTGCTGGGTATGAACGAGGATTTGGTTTCTTGCCCGGTGTGGCGATCGATCAACACTTTGCTCAGCGAAATCGCTTTGCGGATATGGCGAGTTTGGTGAAAAGGTACCCTCAAGTGCTGGGGATCGGCATTGATGAAGCCACTGCGTTGATTGTCCAAGGCAGTGTTGCTGAGGTTCGAGGGGTAGGCAAAGCTCACTTCTTCGATCGGGCTGCTGATGCGGTAAAGGCGGATTTAGGGTATTTATCCGTTCCATCTGGTAAAGCGTTTGATTTAGACAAACGTAGCGTAATAGAGCGAGAAAACTAGATGTGGCTGGACGATGTTTGACGGCCAATCCGCCGGTAAATGTCTAGTATTACGGTGTTTGAGGCCGTTGTACCTGTTGCGTATTGTCGAATTTATCTATAGGATTAGTTTTTCTACAGTAGTCGATTGTAGGAAGAAATTTAGATAAGAATCAACTCGGACCAACAAATAAAGCATATTGGAGGGTTTCCTGTGGGAAGCAAACGAACTGGTAAAGGCCGCCGTAAAATTGGACGAAAGAAACGTCGTATGCGTGCGAAGATCCGTCACCGTAAGAAATAATCCCGCTTAAGGATTGTCAGCAAATCAATGAACGACGTCTGTATAGGACAGGCGTCGTTTCTTCATGCGCAATGCCGAGTGAACCTTGTGCTGCAATAGATGCTAGAATATTGGTTTCCAATAGGATTTGCTGCAATTCAAACAAGGATCTACTTCGTGTCAACTACTGCCTATCGAGTTGTTATTACTCTATTCTGTTGTCTGTTACCTCTGTCGCTTGTCGCACAAAGTCCGTACAAATACGGCTCAGATTCGCAGCGGCAAGAAGGTGTACCTCAAGGTGTTGTGACCAAGCACGTCTGGGACCAAAGCAAAGTTTTTCCGGGAACGGTTCGCGACTATTGGATTTATGTACCAGCGCAATACGATAAGTCCAAGCCAGCTTGTTTGATGATTTTCAATGATGGCGGCGGTTATGTTCGGGAAAACGGACATTCGCGTGTACCCATCGTCTTTGATAATCTGATTCACAAAAAAGAAATGCCTGTGGCGATCGGGTTGTTTATTAATCCTGGAGTCATTCCCGCATCTGCCGCAGGTGCCCAGGCCAGGCGAAATCGCAGCTTTGAATATGATAGTCTTGGTGATCAATATGCTAGATTTTTGATCGAAGAAATGTTGCCCGCTCTGGGACAGCAATACAACTTAGTGGATGACGCCTCTGGCCGTGCCGTATGCGGGATTAGCAGCGGAGGGATCTGTGCTTTTACCGCCGCCTGGGAACGTCCAGACGTATTTTCCAAAGTACTGTCCTACGTCGGCAGCTTTACCAATATCCGCGGTGGTCACGTCTATCCAGCATTAATTCGGAAAACTGAACGGAAGCCGATTCGCGTGTTTTTGCAGGAGGGTGAGGGTGATCTGGATAACCTGTTTGGAAACTGGCCGCTATCAAATATACAAATGGAAGCGGCTCTCAAATACTCAAAATACGATGTCAAGTTAGTTATGGGAGTCGAAGGACACAGCGGCCGCCATGGCGGAACGATCCTGCCGGATGCGTTGCGTTGGCTCTGGAAGGAAGTGGCTGTTGAGTAACGTTTCTTTATTGAGAACGGGTTGTTTAGATATTTAGGTTTGTTAAAGACAAAGGTTGTTTGATGAATAATAGTAAAACCGTAGCGTTGTTGAGCGTAGTTATAATTGCATTTTTAGGCGGATATGAATCGGCCCAATCCCAAGATTTGCCGCTGTCGCTGATTCTGGTTGATGGAGAGAAATGGGAATTGGTGTCAGCCGATCACTCGTTCACGGAAGGTCCTGCTGTGAATTCTGCTGGCGAAGTGTTTTTCACAGATGTCCCTAAATCGGAAATTTATAAAGTTGATTTAGCCGGAAAAGTCACGTTGTGGAGTGACCAGACGAATCGCACGGCCGGTGCTATTATGGGCCCAAAAGATGTGTTGTATGGTGCGAGTGTCGGTGGCGGAGCAATTGTGAAGTTTGACGCGGCAGGAAAACCAACTCCGATCGTGTCAAACATTGTTTGTAACGACTTGGTCGTGAATGGTGCTGGTGGGATCTATTTTACAGATCATAAAAATAAAAAGGTGTGGCACGTGTCCCCCCAAGGGAAGCTTCAGCAGGTCGATCAAAATATGACTTCACCCAACGGCATTATTCTCTGGCCGGATCAAAAACAGCTTATTGTTTCGAACACCAAAGGCAGCGAACTGTGGACATATCGAATTGAAGCTGACGGGAGTTTGTCTCATAAACAGGCCTACAGTACGATGCGTTTACCTGTCGGAGAAACCGAGAGTGGGGCCGATGGCATGACAGTCGACGTTGTGGGCCGATTGTACGTGTGTACCCATGAAGGTGTGCAAGTCTTCGATACCCAAGGCCGTCTCAGCGGCATCATCGCCAAACCCCAGCAAAAGTTTTTATCCAATATATGTTTTGGCGGTAAAAACTTGGACACTCTATATGTGACAACGATGGACAAGGTATATCGTCGCAAGCTCAATACGCAAGGCGTACGTTATTCCAAATAGGAATGGATTGTGGATGGCGCGTGAAACGTAATATTTAACGTTCGCTAAACTATTTCCATTCGACGCCAGACATCGATGCTAATGCGAGTTGCAACGCATGCGTGCCATCACGACCGTGGCCTTGAGATTTTAGACCTTCGTAAAGTTGTTTCGCCAACGCGAGCCCTGGTAGACAAAGCCCCATCTTGTTTGCTTCGTCGATTGCAATTCCCATATCTTTGATAAAGTGTTCGACAAAGAAACCCGGGTCAAAGTTCTTGTCAATGATGCGTGGCCCGAGGTTTGCGAGCGACCAACTACCAGCTGCTCCAGAACCTACCGATATCCATAGAGTAATGCTTCACAGACGCCAATCATGTTTGTGGCGATCAGTGTTTGGTTTACCATTTTCGTGTGTTGCCCAGCGCCGGCTGCTCCCTGGTGAACAATTGTCTTACCCATCGCATCCCACATTGGTTGTAGGGCATCGACGATCTCTTTATCGCCGCCGATCATAATTGAAAGCGTCCCATTGCTGGCACCAACATCGCCACCGGAAACGGGAGCATCCACGCTGTGAATACCTTGTTCGGCAGCGGCCTGATAGATTTCAACGGCGAGTGATGGTTCGCTGGTAGTCATGTCGACTAGGATGTTACCCGCGGTACTGCCAGCAAGCGCACCAGCTTTACCCAAAAAAACTTCTCGCACATCAGCTGGAAAACCAACGATCGCAAAGGTAACATCACTGTTTTCAGCCACTGCTTTCGGGCTGTCTGCCCAGGTTGCACCTTGGTCGATTAGGGCTTGCGCTTTTTCAGGGCTACGAGTGTAAATCGTTGCTTGATATCCTTGGTTCATTAGGTGAGCGCACATACTAGCACCCATAACACCAGTGCCGATCCAGCCAATTTTTGTCGTACCAGGTTCAATGGTCGGGATTTGTGTGTCATTCATGAGTGGATTCCTGCAGCGTATGAAATTAGAGAATATGAAAAGGGGTATTTTACCATTCGTACCGAACTAGTGTTATTGGTCGCGCCAATTTATGGATGCATTCCCTAATTCGCAGAGCAGCATCGAAGATTGCTCATTATTCCCAACGATGTTCAGGGCGATTAAAGATCTCAGTGAGAAGTATAGCGTCGCGCGGTCCGTTGGGTTGCGACAAAATTTTCAATGCATGGGGGGCGAGAGGGTTTTTAAGAGTCCGACCAGAATGGACCGATGATTTCTGTTGAGTGGCTAGCGAAGTGCTGTCGTCGAAGCTGGTTAACGGGTCGTGGTGTTCAGAAACGAATTCATCGAAAACGTTTTCATCCCCATAATTTTCGATTCTGCTATGTACATGATGAGCCGCTACGGGCGGCTTTGAAGAGTGTTGCTCTCCGAGTTGAATTGGTGCAACACTCTGTGCACCGGTACCTTGTGCAACGGACTGTCGAGCAGCCGTGCGGCGATCACGAGCGGCTTTGCGGGCTGCCAGTTGTCGTTCCGTTTGCTCAACTTGCTGTCGCTCCATTTCTTCGACGGCTTTAGCAATACCTTTGATAATCTTATCGATGAATAGCAGCACGCTTAATGGTCTCCATCATCAACAGAGGAGCTATCTTGCACCGTAGAAGAAAACGAAGTTCGCATTTTAGTATCGGCTTGAATATTGCGAATACGGTAATAATCCATGATTGAGAGTCTATGGGAATTGAGTGCCTCAGAAATTGACTCGGGAACCGTCGCTTCGGCTTTCACTAATTCCGCTTCGCTTTCGGCGATGGCGGCAATTTGTTCTTGTTCCGCAGCCACGGCCATCGCTCGACGGCCTTCGGCTCGTGCGCGAGCGACCCGCGTGTCCGCTTCTGCTTGGTCCGCCTGTAAGCGAGCTCCAATATTCGTACCGACATCAATGTCTGCTATATCGATGGATACAATTTCAAATGCGGTTTGTGAGTCGAGATTTTTAGCGAGCACGGTTCGAGAAATCAAGTCAGGATTTTCGAGTACTTTTGAGTAGGTGTCGACTGAGCCAATGGCGCTGACAATGCCTTCACCAACGCGTGCCATGATTGTTTCTTCCGAGGCACCACCGATGAGCTGTTGCAGATTGGATCGTACAGTAACCCTAGCTTTGACTCGCAATTGAATACCGTCACGGGCCACGGCGTCGAGCGTTTTTTTCCCAGAACTAGGTGATGGGCAGTCGATAACTTTGGGGTATACACTGGTTTGTACGGATTCGAGCACATTTCGCCCAGCGCGGTCGATTGCCATGGCTTCAATAAACGTGAGTTTAATAATCTTGGCTTTACGGGCCGCAATCAATGATCGTATTACGAGAGAAACATTTCCACCCGATAGATGGTGTGCGCAGAGGGCATCGACTGTGACCCCTTGGTCTTCGGTGAGGTCAGCTTTGACCGCCATGATTTTACATTTCACAATCATGTTTACTGGAATCTTCTTGAACGTCATGCTCAGAAGGTCCATGAATCCAATGCCCGCGCGAGTCAGTTTACATTGAATGTAGAGGCGGAAGTACGAGAAAAAGATGTAGGAAACGACCAGCAGGATTACAAGGGCGGCAATGGTCAATCCCAATGCCCAAGCGGTAGTATCGGCGAAAAGAATAACGTGAGGCATGATGAGCAGCTAACCTAGATAATAAATTAAGAACAAATGTGGTTCGTCGAATAGACAACAAGGTTGTTTTTCCGGCCAGGATGCAGTTTACCAAAGATGCCGGCATCTTTCATCAATAAGTCAGAAAAAAATCTGTATGTTCGATTTTCAATTAGAGTGCATCGGTATCGGTTCCATCAAGGTTTTCCTCAAATGCTGAATAGTCGATGGCGGCGTCTTCATGACCTTTCTGGCTTTCGTTGTTTTGCGTCGTAGCAGTCGCCTGGTGGATCTCTATCGCTTGAACCAATAGCCGATTACCTCGCACATCGGTAACTTGCACTGCACTGCCGGTAGAGATGAACGTGCCAGAACTCACCGCGTCATAATGTTTTCCATCGATGTCAACTTCGCCATTGGGCATTAAGTCAGAGCGAGCAATTCCTTGCGTTCCCTGTAGGTGTTCTAGATTACCGACAACGGCCTCGGACACGTCTAGGTCCGGTGGCAAAGCGCGACTGCCAATGGGCGTTTGATGCCAATATTTAATAACCAATGCGATCATAACTCCGGCTATCAAAATTGAACTGCCGAGAATCGCAAGACCAGTGCTATTATCTATTTTAAACCCCATGACGACAGCGGCGATAAATGCCGCTGCAGACAAGAAACCTATGATTCCGCCGGAGGGAATGAATAGTTCCAGAACAATCAGTGAAGCGCCAACAACGATTAAAATAATCGCCCAAGTTATTGGTTCCATCTGTCTAGTTCCTCGCAGGGATTGTAAAAAATGAGATGACTGTGTGTCGGTAACATTTCGGAAGGTTATGAGATTTCAATAGATACTACCATGCGACTTCCAGTCACTTCAACCACTTCGATTAAGCTTCCCGCCTCGACGTGTTTACCGTCGCTGATAACATCGTAAACGGCACCTTCAATTTGTACTTTTCCGGATGGCGATAAGGGGGTGACTGTCACACCTTGACTTCCCAATAAGTGGTCCCAATGTACCAATGATTCGCTCCATTGAGTGTGAGCTTGTTGTTGTTGGTCCGATCGGGCAGGTGCCAACATGTGACCAAAGCGCGTGTCACTAAGTGTTTTTGTCAATCCAACGTACAATACAATCACTCCCAACACCGAGAAAATGACGGTTCCAATGGAATCGATCATCGAATCGACCTGAAAATTGTTTTGGGGGATGATAAACGTTTGACTTGCCAACACTAGTCCAATGAAGATTAGCCCCAGACCGCTAAACCCAAATACTCCAAACCCAGGAATGATAAAAATCTCAACGGAGAGGCACAGGATACCGACGACGATGAGCACCACTTCGAGAGCGTCAACTGTGCCGTTGAGTTCCTTGGACCAGAGGAATAGTGCAAAACAAAGCAGGGCAATAATTCCAGGAATGCTTAAACCCGGAGTTCCCATTTCGATAAACAGACCGTACAGGCCGATGGTCAGCATTACACTAGCAAACCACGGGTTCATCGCGAATCGTTCGATCGCCGCGATCCAAGGTCGCTTGGATTGTGGTTCCAGCGTGGGATCGAGTCCAAAATGATCGAGTACTTTGGCCATGCTCGCAAGCGGCTGATTGGTCAGCCCGAGTTGCTGAACTTCGTTTTGTGTAAAGCCATCCGAACCGTCAATAAGTGTTTTTTTTTGCCAGTTAAAAAGTTCTGGTTGCTGATTGTATTGGTCGAGGCAGAATATTTGTTCTACACCCGTCAAGCGATGACGATAAGCATGAACAACAAGACTGGGATCTACCATTGCCGCAAACAAAGACCAAGTGCGATGTTTGTCATTACTGATTTTTTTCAGTGGCGGTAGAATATCGATTAATTCATCGGCAGATAACGGTTGATTACCCGGGCCTCCGATGACGGCTTGTTTACTGAGGAACATCTCATCGCAGGCCAACGCGATTAATGCCGCCGACTCTAATGCTTGGTTTTGGATAAAAGCAACGGTCCGTATATCTCGGCCACTTTGATTTAACTCGGCAATCGTATTGCACAACTCTAAGATTGAAGGGTAATCTCCCCCGCTACAATCAATATTGAAGCCAATCCAATTATGGCCCGATTCGTATAAGTGCTTTACCAATTTAGTTTTTTCATTAATTTCGATCGCAGTCAGATGTCCAGCGGTGCTGCGTGAGACTAAGTCGACCACGGCAGGACGGAATTTGCCGACCGTTGAGGCACCTTTGAAAAACAAGTCTGTAGCGATATTCAATTTTGCCTTGAGGGCCGCATCCGATTGCTCAAGAACGCGGGTATTGATGCTATTATCAAGTTGACTCGCTGAAAATTCAAATGGTGACCCAGGCTCCGAAAGCGTTTGCTCTTTGGTGAAACCAGCGGATTGTGAAAGTTCGTCTCGCTCTTGTTGTGTCGCGTAGGTGATGCCCTGGTCGGTGGTTAGTTTGTAGACGCCTTGAGCGGGATCTATCAGTCCCAGTACGATTGCTTTTGGCAATAATTGACTTGCAGCAGTAAATCGCAAGTAATCGTCAAGCATGGCTTGGCTAGGTGCTTGGTGTTCCGATTGGGAGGATGCTATAGCCCCCAATATTGTGGCGGGGGCGAGATATATTTGTTGGGATGCCAGTGCTACTAACAATACATGGTCGTGAATTGATCCGGAAAGCAATGTGACTGTTTCACAGGTTTCGGTGACGTCACTTTGGGCTAGACGCTGGGCCAGTACATTACATGCTTCGTAAGCACTAGAGCGATCTGGGTTATTGATAAATCTGAGAATTAGGTAGGGTCGCTGGCCGTTTTCCGCTGTTGCGGGAATCCTTTGAAGTTGTTCGACGGCATGGTTGACGGATTGTACTAGGTCGTCGATTGACCGCAGTTCGATGGGTAACTGGACTTGCAGCAGCAGTGCGCCGCGACGGTCATCTTCGTTAGGTTGTCCCTGTAGCGGAGTTGAGAATAGAGCCAAGCTACTGATCAAACAGATCAATGTATGGAGTCTGCGGTTCATTAGAATTCCGGTCATGGGCGAGGACACTGTACAAGAGGAAATAAAGTCTATATCCAGATTATACAGAAATGGGCCACATAATGACTATGAAACCATTAACGCGGGGTATTTGGATTTTGTGTAGCTTGGCGTGTGGTCGGCCTCGCTGTAGGAGCGGCGTGGACTACTTTTTGCCAGCCAGAAGGAAGCGATGGCTCGTAAAAATTGCGATAAAAAGGATTCAACTTGTCTAAGGCACTCGCAAAATTGACATCACGGTCTTGGAAACTAAAAACAGTACGTGAGTGATTTTTACCTTTGACGTAACTGCGATCAAAAATAACTAGGCCCTTGGGCAGGAAATCTTCGGTGCTGATGATGATATGAATGCGTTGATAATTACTCGCATCTTGGGCAGATTTGGGATAAGCCTCGAGCCAGATTTCTTTTTTGGCTGTGGGGGAGGTAATCGCTCGCACCCAAAAACGTCTTTTGATGTCAGCCGCATTCGCGCCGAAAAGAAAAGGTAGCGGGCCGTTGATAATGTTTTTGCCTTGTAATTCAGCGGGTAAAATTTGTTGAATCAACTTTTGATTATTGTAATCGTATTCAAAGATGCTCTTGCCGTCACATACCCAATATTCTCCGTGTACTCCAGGGATTGCCTTGTAGGACGGTTTGACTGCTGCGCTAACAGCAGCGTGGTAGGAGAGGACTTCTTCGACTTTGAAAAGCCCCTTGTCTGGTTCTGCATATTGTATTTTTCCGGTGCTGAATGTTTTAAAAGTATTGGCCGGACCATATACGGTATCGAACTGCCAGCGTTGGAATTTAGTGCGATAGAGATGTACCTTTTCTGTGCGTTGTTGCCAGTAGGACAGAACTTTGTCGACGTACGCGACATGGTCCACTGCCAAAGGTATGAAACTCGGCGCTCGAATCTGCCGCGGTTGAGGGGTTACCGCCGCTGGCGCGGTTTGCAACGGCGCCTGTGTCCCAACCGCTTGTGCTTGCAGGTCGTTACCGGATGTTGCAGTGAGGACTGCAAAAGCGGCAATTGATAAAAGGACGATGCGTAAATTATGCATTGGGTGATTCGATGATCTAACACAAAGGTGTAATCGGGCGACGGAAACTTAGATTAGTTGTCCGGAATTTTAGCAGGAAACCAATTTCTAGGGCTAGATAGGTTTCAACCGCGAGTGGCTATGGGGGTGTGCGTTCCGCCCACTTGCTTATGCTGAAAGAAGAGTCTTCGCCAACCCGCTTACTTAAGGTGATAGAAGCCGGAGTAAACTAGTTATATTGTGCCGAAGACGCATTTGATTTGATGTGAATAATGTAGACGGAACGGCCACTACAAATACTTTTTGGGGATTTTGAGTCCCATATCTTTCATCAAGAATTTGATATCTTCCCAGACGTCGCGTTTCTTGCTGGGGTTACGCAAGATGTAGGCGGGGTGATACGTGCAGAGGACTTTGATTTTACCTTGTGTATGAAACTCTCCGCGTAACTCGCCAATAGGAGTGGTGACGTTGAGAAACGAACGAGCGGCAATAGCACCGAGACAAACGATGTAATCGGGTTTGATGATTTCGAGTTGTCGCTGGAGAAAGCCACTGCAGTTCGCTTGTTCTTCTGGGCTAGGGTTGCGATTTCCGGGCGGTCGACACTTAATCGTATTTAGAATGTAAATGTCTTCGCGTTGAATCCCCATCGCTTCAATGATTTCATTCAACTTTTTACCCGCCCGACCCACAAACGGCTCACCTTGGCGGTCTTCATCTGCTCCGGGAGCTTCGCCATAAAAAACGAGTTTTGCATTAGGATTGCCAACACCGAAAACAGTTTTGTTACGAGTGGCTGCGAGTTCGTCACAGGCGGTACATTGGGCAACCTCTTGGCAAACGACATCAAGTTGTAACTGTTTTTTTGACGGCATAGGTGTTTCAGGGCTTTCTGGAGTGGTTGTTTCTTGAGTCATAGAGTCCGCAGAAACAGTAGCTGGGTATGGGGACGGTGTTGCAACTACGGGTGTCTCTACTGGCGCAAGCGTGTTTGGTAGTTTGTTTGGGTCCCAATCAGTGGCAATCGGCGGATTGAGATGCGTTAGTCCAGCTCGCTTTAAGCTCTGCAGTCGTTGTCGAACTGCTTTGTGAAGTCTAGCGATGTTCACACTTTGGGGTGGTGTGGATTGAGATTCGGGCGTCATGTCAACTTATTGGTTGGGAAACTGTAGCGGTATTACGTCTTCAAATAGTCGAATTATAACGGTTTAACAGGCTATAGGAACTCTCATTTTAGAGACAAGTGTAAATCTCTCCAAGCATGTGGTTTGAGCTGTCGACGGTCTACCCACTTAGTACTATCATTAAACGGCTATGGCACTTCCAAAAGTAGTAATTATAGGTCGCCCGAACGTCGGGAAATCCAGCATTTTCAATTGGCTGGCCGGTCGCCGGCTAGCTATTGTTGACGATGTAGCTGGTGTTACGCGCGATCGCATGATCCACTTGCTACGGCACAACGAAGTGTTCTTTGAGATTGTGGATACCGGTGGGATTGGAATTAATGACGTCGACGATTTGAGCGACGAAATTGAAGATCAAATTCAACTTGCCATGGACTCCGCCGATGTCATTCTTTTTGTCGTCGACACACGTAGTGGGATGCTGGCACTCGACCGAGAAGTCGCTAGGCGTCTGCGGTATATCGATAAACCGATTATCTGTGTTGCCAATAAAACCGATGAACCAGAGATGGATCCTGAGGCTGACGAATTCTACGGTTTAGGTCGCGGGAAATTGGTTCGAGTCAGTGCGCTGCAAAATCGCAACCGTGATTTGTTGCTCGACATGATTTCTAAACGTGTGCCGCAGTTGACCGATGAAGAGTTAATGAATGAGAATATTGAGCCAAGCGAAATGAAAATCGCGCTCGTTGGTCGGCGTAATGTTGGTAAAAGCACTTTTATCAACTCGCTTACACAAGCCGAGCGTATGATCGTCAGCGAGGTTGCTGGTACGACACGCGATAGCGTCGATGTGCATTTCGAGCTCGATGGTAAATCTTTCATTGCAATTGATACGGCTGGAATTCGAAAACGTAAAAGTGTGCGTACGGATGTTGAATTTTATAGTACACACCGAGCTCAACGTAGTATCCGACGAGCGGATGTGACGTTGATGTTTTTTGATTGCTCACAGCGTATTAGCCAAGTCGATAAACAACTCTGTAAGTACATTGCGGACAATTACAAAGCGTGTGTTTTTGTTGTCAACAAATGGGACTTGATGGTCGAGCATATGCCGACGGAACGCTGGGTCACGTATTTACGAGATACGTTTCAAACCATGTGGCATGTTCCGATCGCTTTCATAACGGGCCAAACAGGCAAAAACATGAAAGCCTTACTCAACCATGCTCAGATGTTGTTCAAGCAATCGCGGCAACGTGTATCGACAAGCTATCTTAATCGCTTGATTCGTGGGGCGGTTGAGCGACAACCACCACCAGTATTCAAAAATCGCCGCCCCAAAATCTACTATTGCACGCAAGTGAGCACAGAACCGCCAACGATCGTCATCAAATGCAACAATCCAAAAGCGTTTGCGCCGGATTATCGCAGGTACTTACTAAGTGTTTTGCGAGATCAACTAGAATTTGGCGAAGTCCCAATTAAGATGTATTTACAGCGTCGTGAACAGTCAGATGAACGCGATGAGATGGGGAAGATTGGTTAGCAGAGTTCTTTCTCTCGGTCACTCAATAGCCGCAGTCGTAAAGTTTTGAAATTCAAGTCAATGGATTGGCACCAGTTAAGGGAATCCAATGCACATTGCAGGTGAAACGAGCGCAGCAAACCGCCCCGCATCGACCGCCGCTCGTCTTTATGGCTTGTGCAAGTTGATACGTCCCCACCAGTGGGTCAAGAACGTAGTGCTGGTGTTACCCGCATTGTTGGCACATAAGCTGTTTACAGGTGACATTTGGCAGCAAGTTGGATGGGCATTTGTGAGTCTCAGTTTGTCCGCTTCGGCTGTTTACGTCTTGAATGATCGCATGGATTATTTGGCAGATCGCGAACATCCCAAGAAAAAACAACGTGGCTTTGCAAGTTCATTGGTGCCCTTGTCTTGGGCCCCGGCGACCGTGGCTATGCTGAGTATCAGCGGGTCGTTGATCGCTTGGTTCTTTTTGCCGCTTTCATTCTTATATGGTTTGTTGTTCTATCTATTGGTAACGACGCTCTATACATTTTGGCTGAAGCAGTTGGTTATTGTTGATGTCCTCGTCTTGGGCGGTTTGTATACACTGCGGATCATCATCGGTGGACTGGCAACTGACATTACTGTGTTTTCCAGCATGGCATTTGGTAAACGATATAGCGAGTTGTTAAGAAATCAAAATATTGTGTCTTACAACGCTGCCTCGCTAAAACGCCGAGGGTATCACGTTAACGATTTGGCGTTAGTGCAGACTCTGGGTATCTGCACAGGCATGATGTCTGTGTTGGTGCTGTCGCTCTATGTGGACTCGGACGCCGCGAAAATATATTACGAATGCCCTCAAGCGCTATGGGGAGTTTGCATTGCTGTTTTTTATTGGATTTGCAATTTTTGGTTGATGGCACATCGTGGTCGCATGAATGAAGACATCGTGAAATTTGTTTTTTTGGATTGGTCAACGTTAGTAGGTGCCGTCATCGTTATGGCCTGCAGCATAATCGCAATATGGCCCTTTGGTTAAGATGACGGAGTGCTTGACCATGAATGAACATCACGACAAATCGCTAGAGCTTGCGGATTCAAGTTCCACTCCAATACAAGAACGACTCGCTGGATGGGGGAATGTAAATGCACGACCAGCGACGTTGTTACCTGTCTTTAATACGGCGAATCTTACACGGATTGTATCTAACAGCAATCAAGTCGGTGGAGCAATTGCGCGGGGCTTAGGCCGCAGTTATGGTGATTCCGCCGTCAATTATGAAGGATTCGTGCTGTCACAGATTTCGCGGAATCGAATGTTACGTTTTGATTCTAAAACGGGGTTGTTAACTTGCGAAGCCGGTCTCTCCTTAGACGAGATTATCCAGTGCTTATTGCCGCGCGGTTGGTTTCTGCCGACCACTCCGGGTACAAAATTTGTCACCGTTGGAGGTGCCATTGCCGCTGATGTGCATGGAAAGAATCACCACGTGGATGGTAGTTGGGGAACCTTCGTCACTCGCTTTAGTTTATTGACGGCGACGGGAGAAATTGTGGAGTGCTCACGCGAGGAAAATAGCAAACTATTTCGGGCAACACTCGGCGGTATGGGATTAACAGGAATTGTAATTGATGCCACGATTCAGTTGACAAAAGTAGCCACGGCATTTGTTGATCGGCATCAACAACGCGCTAGGAATTTGGACGAAGCATTAGACATGTTTATGGAGACCGATAACCAATATCGGTACAGCGTAGCCTGGATTGATTGTTTGAGCCGTGGTGCCAAAATGGGTCGTAGCGTCTTGATGTTGGCTAACGATGCATGCCCCGAACAAGTTGCTAGCGTGCAGCGGCAAGGCCCTTTCTTTCAGCCTCGTCGTAAATCGCGAAAGATACCGTTTAATTTTCCAGCACTCGCGTTAAATAAGTGGTCGATTAAGGCCTTCAATAGTCTGTACTACCAAACACACGGTACCAGTGACGCTGTTGTCGACTATGATAGTTTTTTCTATCCGCTCGACAGCATTGGCCACTGGAATCGCATTTACGGACGTCGCGGCTTTGTGCAATACCAAGCACTGTTACCTGCAGAATCTTCGCGACGGGGTATGCGGGAGTTGATGGAAGCGATCACCGAGTCGGGGCAGGGATCGTTTTTGGCAGTGTTGAAGAGCAGTGGACCGCAGGGAATCGGTACTTTGTCCTATTTGTTCGCCGGTCATACGTTAGCACTGGATTTTCCCTATCGCGGTAAAAAGACAGAGCAGCTATGTGCTAAACTCGACCAGATTTTGTTAGAACATGGTGGTCGCGTTTACTTGGCAAAAGATGCATTGGTACAACAAGCGACGTTTGAGGCAATGTATCCCACGCTTGACGAGTTCAAGCAAATCAAGGCGCAGTGGGATCCACAGCAGGTTTTTCGTTCTGCGCAGTCCGATCGACTCGGAATTACTGGTTAATAGTGAAGTAAGGTAAGTAGAATCCATGGCACGACGCACGACATTTTCACAGCGTAGTTCTGAGAAAACGCAACCAGTTGCGCCGCGGATTTGGCTACCGGTGCCGAAACGTAAGTCGCGGATTATGGTTTCTATTTTGCTGGGCACCTTGGTTGCTGCGATTGCGCTGAAGTCCTACGAAACGCCACGAGAGGAAGCTGGTCAAGTCGTTAAAGAAAACGTAGCGGTCGTGGGAATTGACGACGCGAATATATTTTTCACCTATGCTCGTAATATCGCCCATGGTCATGGTGCGGTTTACAACGTGGGTGGAGAGCGAGTCGAGGGGTTTTCATCGCCGTTGTTCACACTCTTGTGTACAAGTATTTTGTTTTTTACCGCTCACGTGGAAATTGCAGTGCTGTTACTGAACACGGCGCTGCTGATCGTCGTGTTAATCGCGGTACAGGAATTTCTGCATACAACGCTCTGTGTTGATGGTGCTCAGGTTGCTACGGACGAGCAAACTGAAGATAGAATCACCGCGCGGCAATACGCATTTCTGAATTGGTCGACAAGTGTGTTGTTGTGGGTCTGGATTTTAGGAAGTCCGCAATACGTCATTTGGACGACCATTACGTTGATGGATGTGGGACTGTGGGCCGCGGTGTTTGTAGTAGGTACGCTTGAGGTTGTTAAAGCAGCGCGATATCAGCCTCAGCGATTGTTGCAAGATTGGCGTGTCATGGTTTGTGTTGCGTTGATGTTAAGCACGCGATCCGAGGGTATGTACTTTTGCTTAGTTTGGATTTTAGTCCTGGGATGGGTTCGTCGCAGGCGGTCTGCACATGCAGCAGGCAAGGTGCAGGCTTGCTTGGTAAGTGTGGCGGGACCGCTGTTGGCATATTGCTTGATAAACGCGTTGATTATTGGCGGCCGGTACCTCTATTTTGGTTATCCATTTCCTAATACGTATTACGCAAAAGTATCCCCCGAGTTGTTTTACAATTTGAAGTTAGGATTAGGGTACGCACTGGAGTTTGTGATTACTCAGCCGTGGGTCATCCCAGTGGTATTAATAGTTCTGTGGTGGAGCACGCGGTTGTTACGTGGCCAGGGCTACGATGAAACAGGGCCACGGTATTTGCCCGCCCCAGTGATGACAACGGCAAGTCTAGCAGCGATTTGTTTGTTATCGCTGGCCTGTCCGGTTTTGACCGGCGGGGATCATTTTGATTATGCGAGGTTCTTCCAGCCGATGTGGCCTGTGCTTGGTCTTGTTGGCGTAGTGACGTATCGCAGTTTGTTATTACGGCGAAGTTTTACGAGTGCTTTAGCTCCGCGGCGGATCGTGTTTTTACTGGCTTTGCTCAGCGGTACCATCTTATTTGCGCAGCAACCGACGTGGCTTGATTTATTGAAAACACGTGGTCATAACACTCAGATGCGACATGATTTTACATTGGCTATTCGTGGACGAGCATTAGGCGACTTGTTAAACGGGTTCATGCAGCGGATTGAATTCAACGCTGACACTGTGCCAAATTCACAGGCGCCGATGTCGTTGGGTACGCTTACTACCGGCGGAGTAGGCTATACCTATGCGGGCAGGAAACTCGACCTGCTGGGTCTTAACAACGTATCAATGGCTCACAGCGCGGGCGAACGTCGCGGCAATAAGAATCATGCGGCATTTAATAAAGATGTGTTTTTCGAGTTGATGCCGGATTTGTTTGCCGCTCAATTCTCCGCTGGCGGTGATCAGATACCTGAGCAAACGGCGAACATGTTTCCGTTCAAATTTAGTTTCTGGCAGGCGTCCTTGCAGCATTTAGAACAGGATCAACGATTTACGGACGCCTATTTGCCTGTCGCAATAATTTTGTTTGTCCAAGATGCAACGACAAAAAAACAATCAACACGTATCATCACAGCGTGGATGCGCAAAGAAGTGCTTGCCAGCATCAAATTGCGAACTTCGAGTTACTGGGTTGAGGTTATCGTGAACCAACACGGTGCATGAACTGAGAGACTCTCAATGGCTAGCCACTATCGCCGGTGGGACACCGAGGCTTTTGCCGCCGTCGATGGCGATGCTGGTTCCGGTTACCATTAGCGATGAATCGCCCGCTAGGTACAGCACAGCATTCGCAATTTCGTCGACATGAATCATGCGACCAGCGGCTCGAGCGATAGGACTGGCATCAACCGTCGCTTGGTATGCAGCAACGGGATCGCCCGTTTCCTGAAGCCCTTGGTCCATCATGACGGTGTCACCGACTGGTCCGGGGCAGACAGCGTTGACGCGTATTTGATCAGTGCTATGGCACAATGCTAAGCTCCGCGTCAGCGCAATCAATGCTCCTTTGCTGGTCGAGTATATGGGGTCGTGAGCTCGAGGCAGCAGTCCTGCATTGCTCGATATGTTAATGATCGACCCACCGCCGCTCATATAACTAATAGCATGCTTGCTGCAAAGAAATGGTCCTTTCAGATTTACACCCATGCAATAATCCCAATCTTCTTCGCTGACGTCTGGGATTTGTTTGACCATACCGACACCGGCATTGTTTACGAGGATATCGATTTTTCCCGAATGATCCGCAGCCATTTCGATTAAGCGAATGACGTCTTGTTCCGCAGTGACGTCACAGTTTGTCGTCGTGATGTTAAGGTCAGTGAAGGTTGTATCGTCGCCCGAAGTTGGTGCAATATCACCACCGAATACTTTAGCGCCGTTGTTCGCCAACATGATGGCGACGGATCGGCCAATGCCTGATGCGGTACCTGTTACTACAGCTGTCTTACCGCTAAGTGAGTTTGCGTTCATTGTGATATTGCTTCAAGACTATTTAGGAAACAACGCTGTATTGTTGTTACCAGTGGAAGGAATAGGTGCGGAGACAGAAGCGGGTTGAATCGGACGCATATAGTTAATGATGTTAGCCGAATCTCGGATGGCATCAAACTTAGTCGTCATGGCAGCATGCAGCTTTCGTTCTAGCAGATAGGAATCCAATTCGACGCGGACATCTTCAAGTTCATCAACGACTGGTACAGTACGTCCGAGACATCGCATGATGATATATTTGCCGCCCACGGCAACGATCCCAGATAGTTCACCGGTTGCTAGGCTGAATGCTTCTTCTTCGAGTACAGGTTGTCCACCATGCAGGCGGACCGGCGGTACTTTTCCTTGATTGGCACGTGACACAGGTTCAATCGAATATTGTGTCGCAAGTTCGCCAAAGAAATAGTCTGTGGAATTGTTGTTCGCTAGCTCCCAAACCATGTTCGCGCGACGTTGGTTATTCAACACGATTGCTAGGATTTCCACTCGTTCACCATAATTCGCTTCAAACGCCTTTTGCCGGTCGGCGGTCGTAATGTTGATCGAATCGTGCACTAATTTCTTCAAAGCTACGGAAGGCCAAACAGCGTCTTTTACGTAAATGCTGACGGTCACTCCGTCTTGCTTGGTGACATCCTTGAGCCAAGCATTGACGTCTGCTTTACCATCAACCGTTTCGTATCCACGAGAAACAGCAGCGCGCGCGATTTCATCGTGTAGGTCTTGTTGTTCGACGGTCTTATTGGCTGCGGTGAGGTGTTGTTCGAGAAGCTGGCGGTTGATTTCACCTTCGAGTACATCGGTTCCATACCGTTTGATACATTCTTCGGCTAGATCGCGCACCGTTATCTGTTGGCCATTGAGCATAGCGACGATTCCCGGATGAGAATCTTTCATGCTCGGTTTGTCATAAAGCGTTGTGATTTTTGCAGCGTCTTGGAGTTTTTGGAAAATCGTTGCCGAATAGGATCTTAAATGCTTTTCCGTAATTTGATCTCGTAATCGTGATTCGGCATCTTTGCGAAACTGGGGAGCGACGTAAGTCGAAGAGATACGTTTCTCACATTTGACAAAAACATATTGATTACCAATTTCGATGATCTTGGAAATATCACCTTCTTTAAGGCTATATACTTCGATCTCTAAACTAGGGTCACCGACGTGCTTGCGAATTGGCGGAATGAGACCGCGGGCACTGGCACTGGCTTGATCTTCGGAATGGTCTTTGGCGAGCGTTCCAAATGTACTCGGATCCGCGATAGCCTGTTCTCGTAGAGCAGTGGCCCGTTGCAAGTTTGAATGAGCAATGATGCGGACTTTGACTTTTGGACCGAATTCGGATTCAAACGCTTCGTCGAGTTGTTCTTGAGTAACTTGGATTTGTTCAGCAGCAAGTTGGCGTAGTGCTAAAGTGGGCCAGATGATTTCGTTGCGATATTGAGTAGGATCTATTTCACGTTCTTGCTTTAGCATTAGCAACCAACGTTCGGTGGAAAGCCCGAATTTCTTTGCCATACGAGCGATTTCTGCCATAACATCTTGTTCGGATATTTCAATATTGTGTTGCTTACAAGCTTGTTGGATTAGTTTTTTGTTGAGGAAACTTTCGAGCACCTCTTTGCCGTAACGGTCAAGGCATGCTTGTGCTAGTTGATTACGTTTGATTTGCTGGTTATTGACTTCCGCTACGACCGTGAGTTTGCTTGTTTGCCCGACAGGCCGGACCGCGGATTGTGTCGTTGGTTTTGCCGCAGGTTTTGCCGTTGGCTTTTGCGCGATGGCATTGGGGGATATTGGAACCGGTGTTGGTTCAGCGGCAGCATCTTCCGGAGCAAGCCAGTAGACGCGCGCGGTAACAGTTAAACCTAACAACAGGATGGCCGTTATAACGACGATCCAGCGTTTGTTTGGTTTGTGTTGATTTGTAGTCTTTTTCGCATCCTTGCGTGTCATACCGATGGCTCCTAAACCAACTCGAATTAGTGTTTCGATTAGTCGTGGAGTATAGGTCGTTTACGCAAAAACGGTCAAGATTGATCGGTTTTACAAAGACCTCAGCAAGGGTCAACGGTAATGGAATTCCACTACGATGGTATCAACACAATTTTACCGGCCGTGGCACCGGATTGGTTCAGTGTGCTGTCTTCTTGCATTTGGTGCGCTGCAGCCGCCTCGGACATAGGTAACACGTGGCTGATATTAGCTTGGAGTGAACCGTCGCTGAGCCATTGATTGATTTCGTCGGCGCTGGCTCGCAGAGCTTCCTCAGTCGCTTTGAACATCACAAAACCCATTAGTTTCAGGCACTTGACGTAGAATGGCCCAACGGGGAATTCAGGCCGCGCGTCGCGGCCTGCCATAATGACGATCCGCCCATATTCTTTCATGACGGAGATGATGCCTTCCATGTTCGGCTCGCGGAGCGTTTCCCAGAAAACATCGACACCATCGGGGGCAGCTGCTAAGATCGCTTCCAACTCGTCTTCGGTGTTATAGTTGATAACGATGTCTGCTCCAAGCTCTCGACAGCGAGCAGCTTTTTCTTCATTCCCGGCGGTGGTAATAACTGTTGCGCCACAGCGTTTTGCCATTTGTAGTACCATCGCTCCAACACCTCCGGTACCTCCATGCACGAAGATTGTTTCACCGGCTTGAAGTTGTGCGTCGCGAAATAGTCCAAGATGTGCCGTTACACCTACCAACGAGCAAGCAGCTGCATCCTCGTCGCTGACGTTACTCGGAGTAGCATAGAGTTCGTTTTGTTCAACCGCGCAAAACTCAGCAAACGTACCTTGCTTGCCCAATAGCCCCTGATTTGTCCCCCACACGCGATCACCGACTTTGAATCGCGTAACGTCGTCGCCAATCGCTTCCACGGTACCCGCTAAATCGCAACCAACAACGAACGGTTGTGGAAGCTCCCAATAGTTAGCACCGTTGCGAATATACGTATCAACAGGGTTTAACGATACGGCGCCCACGCGGATTAAGACCTCAGCGCCGCTGGCAACGGGAGCGTCGATGTCTCCGTATTGAATGTTACTGGCGGGACCACATTCGGTAATATATGCTGCTTTCATCGTATGGATGTCCTTGCGTAAACTTACATTAAATCAAGACAGTGTTTTGTGCCATTTTAGCGACTACCGAGGCTACGTAAACATGCGGCAATTCAGTAATGCGGCTGCGATTATTTTATTTGTGTAATGGTGACTAGGATTTCATGTCTGAAATATGAGTGCGTTAACTGCCCAATTTCCGTTGAGCGGCGTATAATCGAGGATCGTTGTTTTACCTGAACAGATTTTAGGTTGATATTAAATTCTGATGGACCAACCAGATAAAATAGATACAACAGAATTGGTTAACCGTTCACAAGCTGCTGTGCATGCTGGTTTACTCTCAGATTCTGCGCTCGACAACTTAACGCTTTGGTTAACGCAACCGCGCTATGCCGAGTACGTCTCGGCGATTGGTAAGGCGATCGGCCAAGAAAGTTGGCAAGAGTTGGATGACGTGTTTTGGACGGTAATTCCATTCGGCACTGGTGGTCGTCGTGGACGGATGCATCCATTCGGCTCAAATGCAATCAATGATCGTACAATTGGTGAAAGCGCCCAAGGCTTAGCTAATTACGTGCTCAACAATTCAGCTGCGCAATCGACTGCAAACGAGAGATTATCGTGTGCAATCGGCTATGACACGCGACACCAATCACGTCATTTCGCAGAGCTCTGTGCCGGAATTATGATCGCCAACGGGTTTCATGTCTACTTCTTAGATGAATATCGCGCTACACCACAAGTATCATTCTTGGTGCGACAAAAGAAATGTGCCTGTGGCATCATGGTCACCGCAAGTCACAATCCGCCAAGTGATAACGCAGTAAAAATATATTGGAATGATGGAGGTCAAATATTACCTCCACACGATGCCGGTATTATTGAACAGGTGATGGAGCAAGTTGAGAATATCGAGGTTTGTGATTTCGACGACGCAGTTCAGTCCGGTGATGTGACGATTTGCACCGCGGAAATCGATGAACTTTATAGAGCTGCTGTTGTTGAACATTGTAGCCCATCGCGCTTTTCCTCAGATGGCCAGGCAGCTCGAGGATTAAAGGTGATCTATTCGCCGCTGCACGGAGTTGGTGGGTTTGTCGTGCCAGCAGTCTTACAGGCGTGTCAGTTTAATAACGTAGTTGTTTATCCTAACCACGCCGAGCCAGACCCCAATTTTACAAATGTGCCTGATCATGTTTCCAATCCTGAAAATCCAGCGGTGTTTGATTCAATCATTAAATATGCTCAACAAGAAGGTGCGGATGTTGTCTTAGCGACCGATCCTGATGCGGACCGGATGGGATGTGCGGCGCCAGTGGATTTATCAGGCGAATGCGAATGGAAGACGTTTAACGGCAACCAACTCTGTGCAATGCTAGCTGCCTATCGAATGCAGTCGTTGCAGGATCAGAATCTACTAACCGCAACGAGTTTCCAGGTGACTACGTTGGTGACAACCGCTTTATTACGGCGGATCGGTGAGCACTATGCTGTTCAGACACGCGATGATTTATTGGTTGGGTTTAAGTGGATTGCCTCAGCGATCGATGAAGGCGGGGCCAATGATTTTATCTTCGGCACGGAAGAGTCGCATGGATTTATGATTGGAGATTATTGCCGCGACAAGGATGGTGCAGCAGCTTGCATGTTGCTGTGCGAGTTAGCGGATGATCTAAAACAACAGGGGAAAACGTTACATGATTTCCTGACTTCACTTTATGAACAATTTGGCGTGTATCAAGAAAGTTTGAAGACCATCTACATGCATGGAAGCAGCGGAATGCAGCGGATGCAACACGTGATGGATCAACTACGCAACGCAAGCCCACGTGATCTTGGCGGGCAGCAGGTAATGCGGATACGTGATTATTTGACCCAGCAGATAACAACAACCGCTGGAAGTGTGACGGTATTTAGTGGGCCGATCGATAACTTGCTGTTTTTTGAGCTAGAGACCGCTGGACATTATGTCGCCGTGCGTCCATCAGGCACCGAACCCAAAATAAAATTCTATTCGTTCACTAGAGCCGATGTGGAATCCGGTGGCAGCGTCGAAAAAACTCAGGATAGTCTTAACGCAATGATTCAGTTGATCGAAGATGATTTGCAGCGCTTTGTGGATGCAGAATGATCGCGGGAAAAATCCGGCAAGGTTTACGCTGCCGGTTGTTCGTCGCTGACGCGCGCGAGGAAGGAAGCGTAGATTCCAATATTACGAGAGTAAATGGTTAGGCAAACCCACATGATGGTAATGCTAATCGCTTTGACAATGAAACGGTCGTCTAACAGTGTAACTGGAAATGCAAGCATCGATATGATGACCATTGGTATCGAGGTAAAGGCGAATTTAACGAGCAGTTCTGGAAATCGCATTATTCGCTGCTGTAGCATCGGTGAATATGGCAAGTAAAAGCGGTTGTTCTCAAAAATCGACAGTATGGTGAAGGGAAAGATGATGGCCGTTACTAAAATGGCAAGCCCTAACGGTATGAATATCAGCGACTCGGGAAGGATTGCCGAAAGAAGTCCGTATAATATTGCTGCCGGGATGGCTGCGGTTCCCATCGCAACATAAATAACGAGAGATTCAAGGAGCCAGTCCACGATGTCAAATGGTGGCCATTCCGCTATATCGAAATCTCCATAAGCCGTTTGTCTGACGATGTTAATCAAGGTAGTGAACGCAAAAACGCTGATAACGGATGCCATGAGTAATGAAATCGCGCTAAATAAATAAATTATTAAGACATGGCCAGGCTGATTAGCCATATGCAACATACCAGCGTTAACGATCCAAGCGGCAGCTAGTATGGCAACGCGAGATATTACGGACACGTTGGCCCCAATCATCAACAGCATTTGCAGCCAAGATAATTCCGCATTCTTATTTTCCGTTGCGACAATTTTCTCGTATTCTTGTTCGGCTTGTGCGAGTATCACATTGTCGACATCTTCGGGCGAACGGCCAATTTTTTCTCGTAGATCTGGAGACGCTGACAGGTCGAAAGCAGGTTGTTCCGTGTTTAATTCTAATCCCGGGCCACGTTTCATTCTTGTGGTGGGAGCGGGCATTGGGTTTGGACGGTCGATGTGCAGCGGCTTAAAACAGTCGGGACAGGCGACTGTGGAATCAATGTTTGAGGGTGTTGCTGTTACGGCAGTATGGCAAACAGGGCAAACAACAGCCCATTCGATTACCTGTTCATATTCGACTTCCGGCGGCGGTGCCGCAGGCTGTTTAATGGCCTTAGTTGCGATCTTGGTTGCAGTACTATCTGCTGCTTGATCAGAATTGAGGGATACATCAATCCGGCGGCGCGTAGGTATGGGTAGTTTTGCAGGCGCGGTAACTGTGACTGGACTAGAACAGTCAGGGCATTGTACGGTTTTGCCAATGTCCTCTAGGTTTACCGTCAAATGGGTGTTACAGGTCTGACAGGCGATATCCCATTGGACAACTAATTCAAAATCGCCAGTAGGGACTGGTGTTGTTGGCTGTACCGGTTGAGTTGCTGGACTAGTGGGCACTGGGTTTAGCTTGTAGTTCTCGTATCCTGCAAGGTCATCAATCGGCTCCAAATCAATGATTTCTTCTGCGGGCTCTAGGCCGCCTGTTGGCTCAGGCTGAGGTGACCCTTGCACCGGTTCTACTACTGGTTGGGCAGGGGGTTCTGGTTGTCGTACCGTTGGTGTTTGGACGGGCGCTTGAATAGGCGCTTGAATAGGCGCTTGAATAGGCGCTGCAACTGGCGCTTTAACAGGCGGTTTAGACGTTTCAAGGGGCGCTTCAACAACGACTGATTCTAAGCAATTCTCGCATAACATCGCTTGACCAATTTGGTCGGCTTTTGCGAAAAGCTGAGTTTTACAGACAGGGCAGCTCAGAACGATTGAACCAGCTATATTCTGGTGGCTACTGCTTGACGAGGATGAATGAGCATTTGTTTGTGATGCGGGGACGTACGAGGGTAGCCGTATTGTCTTGCCGCAATCTGAGCAAGGTTGACGATTGCCAGCGAATTCCACTGGTGCTTGGTGCTGTGCATCGCAATGAGGGCACTGAAATTGAATTTCATTTGCTACCACAGCAGGGAAGTCCTCTAGTGGAAGGGAGTTTCGCTGTTATTGATTACTTCGTCAAATTTAAAACGCTACGTATTTGTTTAGGTGTGTCCGTAATAATACCGTCAATGCCGGACGTGACAAGTTTTAAAGCTTCTGCCGGGTCGTTCACTGTGTACACCCATAGCTTCCAACCTTGTGCATGAACCAGCTTGATCATCTTTGGCGTTACGTCCTTATAACTCCAACCGACCACCTGTGCACCGGTAAGTTTAATCTTGGAAATATCGGACTCTTTAAATTCACCACCACCCAATGCGCCCAAAATTAAATCGGGGCAAAGCTTGTGGCAAGTCTCCAGGTAGTCCCAATCAAATGCTTGGACGACGACATCCGCCACGAGTTTATGTTTTTGCAGCAAGGCAACTGCGGTTTTAGCGTCACCTTTTTTCCGTTCAATCAAAGTGACGGAACCTTGCTGGATTGTATCTAGGCTTTCAAGGAGAGTGGGAATCTTCGTGCCTTGGAATTGTTTGTTTTTCCAAAGACCGGCATCCAGCGTCTTCAAGTCGGCCCATGGGAGTGAACCCGTTGGAACTTTGGCGAGTCCAAGCTTCTGCGTAATGTTGGTCGTACGGTCAAGGGTCGAATCATGAAAGGTAAAGGGAATCCCATCGCGACTGTGATAATAGTCTAGTTCGATCATATCCGCTTGGGCTTCAATCGCTGAGCGAAACGCTGGCAGAGTATTCTCGGGATGCGTCTTGCTGTCTCCACGGTGTGCAATCACGATGGGTGAGTCTTGAAACACAACTTGCTGCGCGCGTCCTTTGGCAGCGGTATTGAGAGCGTATGCTGGTTCCATTGAGATAGTTAAAAAACAACTAAAGCTACACAAAAACAAGGTCATCAAACGGAATCGGAGGCTTTGAGTCATGAGATGCGCAAACCTTGGGAAAATGAAAATAGCGGGTGTTTGAATTTTGCTTAGTTAAGCCCGGTTTGCTGTTACTAGCTAGATTCCATAACTTCTGCTTCACGGTTTTGAGCAGCATCGTTGACACTGGTTTCATATTTCTTCGTCAGATCTTGAATCTCGTTTTTGAGGTCATCTCGCAAGTCTTCATTTAGATTCTTGTCTTTTTCAGCTTGGTCCGCAGCTTTGTTTCCATCACGTCGAACATTACGAATCGAGACACGAGTTTCTTCGGCTAGTTCCTTGATTCGTGAGACCATCTTTTGTCGCACTTCGCCGGACAAGGCAGGAATGTTGATGCGAATTACATTGCCGTCACCTTGAGGATTGAATCCAAGGTCACTAGCGATCAATGCCTTTTCAATGTCTTTAACGACACTGGGGTCATAAGGACGGATAACGATTTGTTGCGGTTCCGGACAACCAACACTGGCTAGTTGCTTTAGTGGAGTTTGTGAACCATAGCAATCGACCTTGATCGAATCGACCAACCCCGGGCTCGCTCGTCCCGTGCGGATGCCAGCTAGGTTGCTCCGTAAATGTTCTACGGCTTTGTCCATTCGTTGTTCGGTGTCCATTAGAATTTGGTCGTACATTTGAGAATTCTTTTCGTCGAAATTGTGAATGTTCTTATTTTGGATACGCTGAGAATATGATTTACATTAGTAATTATCGCCGATGTAAATGGTCGTTGTCTAGTGTTAGTGCTATCGAAAATCTGACCACTGCTTGACAGGTCTGTAGTTTAGCTAATGCGAGTGCCGAGCTTTTCGCCTTGCACCGCCCGTACAATATTTCCATCCGTCTTGTAGTTGAACACTAATACGGGCATTTTATTCTCCATGCAATGTGAAATGGCGGTACTGTCCATCACTCGTAAGCCCTGTTCTATCACCGTCTGGAAATCCAACTCGGGATAAAATACCGCATGTGGGTTCTTTTCAGGGTCTTCGCTGTACACACCGTCGACACGAGTTGCTTTCAGGAGAATGTCTGCTTCTAACTCCATCGCACGTTGGGCGGCTGCGGTGTCCGTTGTGACGTAGGGGCTGCCGGTTCCAGCAGCTAAAATAACGATACGCCCTTTTTCCAAGTGCCTACTCGCGCGACGGCGAATATAGGGCTCAGCCACTCCGTCCATCCGAATTGCTGACATGACGCGGGTTTGACAGCCGATGCATTCCAGAGCATCTTGCAAGGCTAATGCGTTGATGACCGTTGCTAGCATTCCCATGTAATGTGCAGTTGCTTCATGGATGGCCACATTTTTTTCTTTGAATTGAGCACCACGTAGGATGTTACCACCTCCGCAGACGACCGCAACTTGACAACCTTGCTCTACGGCAAGTTTGATTTGCCGAGAAATATCAGCAACTTCTTCCATGTTGATACCACGCTCACCAGCACGGCTTAGACTTTCGCCGGAAAGCTTGAGGACAACACGACGATAGATAGGATTGGTTTCGTCTGCTGCGGCAGTCATACTCGGAGTCCTTCAATAATGCGTTATTAGGGTCTGTTTGTTTTGAATTAGGGTAGCAGTAAAAGTGCAAAAAGTAAGCCCCGATTTTACTCGGGGCTTACAAATTCCGCTATTGTATTTCGACTATTCCTCGGCGTCTTCTGTACCAGCAGAGCTAGATTCTTCAGCATCATCACCGAGTTCCCAGCGTACGAATTGAAGGAGCTTCATTTCTTTGCTAGCAGCGAATTTACCGACGGACTGGCTGTCGTCTTTTACATAAGTCTGTTCGGATAATACACCTTGGTTTTCCAGAAAATTTCTCATGCGACCTTCGACCATTTGATCGACGATGTTTTCAGGTTTACCTTCAGCCAATGCCGCGTCACGTAACGATTGGCGTTCCGCGTCGACAACTTCATGTGGTAGATCATCTGGGTTTGCAACCGTTGGTCGCATCGCTGCGATGTGCATGCAGATATCTCGTGCAGATTCTTCATCGCCACCTTCGACTGCTAAGATAACTCCTGAGATAGTGCCTGCGTTGTGCACATAGCCAGCACATCCACTTTCGATGCGTACGATTCGACCAATATTGAACACTTCGCGGATGCGATTGAAAATCTCGTCTTTGACTTCTGCTAATGTCAGACCGTCTTTGCCTGGACACGGTAATGCCAATAAAGCGTCTGCGTCAGTCGCACTTGGATTTTCGGCTGCGGCCTGTGCTAAGCTGTCCGCATATTGAATGAAGTCTTCGTGTGTGGTAACTGGGGCACTTTCGCATTTTAATTCGACCATTGCACAAGCGGCTTTATCCAATCCCAAGTATTGGCCAAAACGGCCAAAGTCGGTTATGCGGCCAGAACGTTTCTCGAAGATTTCTGCTCCTCGGTCACGTAACCAATCGATCGCTACTTGTGTATCGCCATCGCATTCTGTGAGTGCTTTTTTGCAGTCCATCATGGGAAGACCAGTTTTGTCTCGAAGTTCTTTGACTAATGCAGCTGTTACTGCCATGTCATTTCTCCTTGAATTGGAATTAGTATGCCGCAAGTGGGAGT
>LWDU01033627.1_pt1 | contig 36350 bp, 40 predicted proteins | sample 727161 | NCBI WGS metagenome assembly LWDU01 (sample SAMN04566230, study PRJNA314399) | hydrothermal vent metagenome | isolation source: deep sea hydrothermal plume seawater | place: Mexico: Gulf of California, Guaymas Basin | collected 2004-07-11 | reverse complement strand
TCTTCATGTCTTTTAGTATGAGAACCACCAACCCAAACATTAAGTCTGTCGTCCATGCCTTTCATATCTAAAACGATATCAAGTCCTCTGCCATAAGAGCTTCCAGTTTCACCACCAGTTGCTTTGTCATTACTTGTACTTCCATCATTCTTTGGAGCCCAAGCAACTTTAAGAGTTGTTCCCATCATAGATGGTGACGCCCATTGAATGTTAGAAGATGAACCAACACCTTTTTGTAGGTTCACACTTGTACCAACTACGTTACCCCAAGATTCTTCCCACGCTGTTGGCATTTTATCATCGTATGCACCTATTCCGCCACCACCACTCGCGTGTGATATCGTAAAGGTACCAAGACCAGGTGTAGCTAGTTTTAAACTTCCAGCACTGTACGCTGCTTTGTCAGCATGCGTTAATGTGTAAGTAACTGCAGTTCCACCATCCAACTCACCTGAACCTACAAAAGTAAGACCTGTATTCATACCAAGGGGATTACCGTTAGTACCAGTTGAAGCCTTTGTGTAAGTTGTTTGAGCTGAGCCTTTTACTAGAATCTCACCAGCTTGCGCTGCTGAAATTGTAGCCAGAGATCCGCATAATGCAGAAACTCCTATTTTTATTAGTTTACTATTTTTCATAATGTGTTTCTCCATTAATTAAAATGCCAGCGTAAGTGCAACTGTGTAACCATCTTTTGAATTGGCTGCAGTTGTACTGTAACTAGCGTTGTCTACACTCGTTCTCGCAAACTTAACTGAAGCACCACCCACTGTGTAGGCTGCTTGCAAAGAAGTTGCTTCATTGCTTGTAGTTGTTCCGTTAGAATGATTTCGCTCTGAATTATGAGATCCAATACTAACAGAAAGGTTATCATTAACACTGAACGAAACTCCAAACGCATCATTCTCGTAGTAGTTTGTTCCTTGAACTATACCAATGTCGTCTTTAGACCTTTGGTAACCGAATGTTGCTCCACCGATGGCATAAGTAGCTCCAAGCGCATATTGTGCTCTGTCGCCTTTTTTATATCCACCAACAAGAGATGCATCAGCTTCTCTAGCAATTACTGAGTAACCACCAAAGATGTTTAATCCATCTGCTATACCTGAGTGTTGCAATACAATATCGTAACCAGCTTTGTTGCCGTTTCCAGCTCCACCAGTTGCTTTATCATTCGCTGTATTTCCGTCGGCTCTAGGTGAATACGCAATGTGAGCAGATATTCCATCTGGGAAAAACATTCCTTCTTCCAGACTCCACTCGATGTTTGCTTTTCCGCCTACTCCTGACACAGTTTGAAGACCAGTACCTACGCTAGTACCATTAGTCTCTTCCCATGCAGTTGGAATCATATCGTCGATACGATCCAGTCCTGAACCACCGCTTCCCATATCAACTTTTATTGAGCCAATACCAGGAACGGTCATAAGTATGTTTGCAGCAGAGTATGCAGCTTTGTCAGCATGAGTAACGGTCATAACAAATGTTGTTCCGTTATCAAGTTCGCCATTTCCTGTAAATGTCAAACCTGTGTTCATACCAATAGGGCTACCATTTGTTGTTTGGTCTCCCTTTGAGTAAGTTGCAGTAGCTCCACCTGTCACTGACATTTCACCAGCTTGCGCAGATGCTATGGCAGCGAGAGATCCACACAATGCGGATGCTCCGATTTTCGCTAATTTATTCATAAGTTAACTCCTTTTCGTAAGTGTTTTTATTCATATGAATTGCTGCAAAATTAGCATTTTGAGTCTTAAAAAACACATAAAATACACATAATTTGCAAAATTTATAGTAAGTGTTGTAGATTTATCACACTATAAAACCAATTCGTGAAAAAAATTATATTTTCCCCTATTTTACAATCTTTAATTAGTTATTTTTGCAACCTTTAATTTAGTATAATTAGTAATTTTAAAACAAAATTTGATATAAAATAACTGACTTATTGATGACTATTTTAAATCTAATCCGAAAAAGAATTTTTATTTTGTTTACAGGAATTTTAATTCTGTTTCTTTTTAATTCGTGTGGCATATACAAACCTGTTGATGCTAGAAAAATTTCACCTAATGCTGACGAACGAGTGAGAAAAAATCTTGAAGAAGGAAAAGGTTTTACGCTAATGGGCGGAGGGAAAAGTAGTGGTACCAATTATGAATTTGCTAGTTCAAACCCTATGTGGCGTGCCACTTTAGAGATACTTGATTTTCTTCCATTATCAAATGTGAATTATTCTGGCGGAATAATTATTACTGATTGGTATAATGAGGGAGCAGCAGAAAATGAATCTATTAAAATAACAGTAAGGTTTTTAACTAATCAAATAAGAGCTGATGGACTTAAAATTATAGTACATAAAAAAAAATGTAATGCTGAGCAAAAATGTTCAATTCAAAAAGTAACATCTGTTTTACAAGAAGAGCTCCAAGTTGCTATTCTTAAAAAAGCAATTGTTTACGAAAGAGAAATTCAAAGTAAAAGAAAAAAAAGACCTAAGAAAAATTAAGTAAAACATATTCGTGAAGTTATAAAAATTTAATTTTTTCACCCAATGGAAAGATATAATATAAAAGATATTGAAAAAAAGTGGCAAAAAATTTGGTCTCAAAATAAAACTGATGCTGCCGTTTTAGATAAGAGTAAAAAAAAGTTTTACTGCCTTGAAATGTTTCCTTATCCATCAGGTAAGATTCATATGGGTCATGTTCGAAATTATGCAATCGGAGATGTTCTGGCACGTTATAAAAAGCTACTAGGTTTTAATGTTTTGCACCCAATGGGTTGGGATTCATTTGGGTTGCCAGCTGAAAATGCAGCACGTGAAAATGATCTTCATCCTAAAGACTGGACTAAAAAAAATATAGAGTCTATGAAGAAACAACTAAAGCTCCTTGGTCTTTCTTTAGACTGGAGTAGAGAAATATCTACTTGTGACCCTGAATATTATAAACACCAGCAAGAATTTTTTTTAGAACTTTTTGAAAAAGGTTTAGTTTATAAAAAGGATACTTATGTAAACTGGGATCCGGTTGAACGCACGGTTTTAGCTAATGAACAGGTAATTGATGGCAAGGGTTGGCGCTCAGGTGTAAATGTTGAGAGAAAAAAACTTTCACAATGGTTTTTTAATATTAAAAAATTTTCACAAGATCTTCTGGACGAATTAGAAAAATTAAAAAATTGGCCACAAAAAGTAAGATTAATGCAAAAAAATTGGATTGGTAAATCTTATGGTTGCGAGATTGATTTTAAAACTAATAGTAGTAAATTAAGTAAAATTAAAGTTTATACTACAAGACCAGATACAATATTTGGAGCTTCTTTTATTGCTATTTCTGTTGACCATGAGATTGCTAAAAAATTTGAAAGTAATAAAGAATTCACTCTCTTTAAATCTGAATGCTCAAAGATGGGGACAACAGAAGAGGCTTTGGCAAATGCTGAAAAGATTGGTTTTAATACTGGTTTATTTGCTTTACATCCCTTTGAAAAAAATAAAAAAATTCCAATATATTTTGCTAACTTTGTTTTAATGGATTATGGAACGGGAGCTGTTTTTGGTTGTCCCGCGCATGACCAAAGGGATTTAGATTTTGCTAATAAATATAGTCTAAAAGTTATACCTGTCGTTAAACCAGAAAACAAAGATGCAAAAGATTTTACTATTACTAAAAAAGCTTTTACAGAAGATGGCATATTATTTAACTCTGATTTTTTGAATGGCCTCAAAGTTACTGATGCTATTAAAAAGATTACTGATATTATTTCTCAAAAAAAAATAGGTAAAAAAAAAATTACTTTCCGACTTAAAGATTGGGGTGTTTCAAGACAAAGGTACTGGGGATGCCCGATTCCAATCGTATATAACAAAAAAGGAGAGGCGTTAGGATTAAAAAAAGCTGATTTACCAATATTACTTCCAGACGACGTAGATCTTAATGTTGCTGGTAACCCTTTAGAAAAACACCCTACTTGGAAATTTACTAAATTACCTTCTGGAGAAGAGGTCGTAAGAGAAACTGACACTCTGGACACTTTTGTCGACTCCTCGTGGTATTTTTTAAGATTTTGTTCACCAAATAATAAAAATTATGGTTATAAAATAGATGACATAAAATATTGGATGCCTGTTGATCAATACATTGGTGGTGTTGAGCATGCAATCTTACATTTATTATATTCTAGATTTTTTATGAGAGCGCTGGCTTTTAATAATAAAAATTTTAGTTATGTAGAGCCTTTTGAAAGCTTATTTACTCAAGGAATGGTTTGTCATAACACTTATAAAAATGAAAAGAACCAATGGTTGTATCCTGAAGAAGTGGAAAAGAGTTCAGATGGAAATTTTATTACAAAAAAAGATAAAAAAATGGTTACTGCTGGACCTTCTGAAGCAATGTCTAAATCGAAAAAAAATATAATTGACCCAGAAGATATGATCAGTATCTATGGAGCAGATTCAATTAGATTGTTTATTTTGTCTGATAGCCCTCCTGAAAGAGATGTACAATGGTCAGTTGAGGGAGTTTCTGCTGCTTTTAAATTTATCCAAAAATTTTGGAAATTAAATAATGAAATTTTAAACAAAAAAGATTCAGCTATAAAAAATAATGATTTAATTTTAGAAAAAGCTGTTAATAAAACTATACACAACGTAACTAAGAACTTGGATAACTTCCAATACAATGTTGTAATAGCAAATATGCATGAAATATATAATTTATTTTATGAACATGTTAGTAATAATAAGACTTCAAATAAAACTTTAAAAAATCAATGGGAAAAAATCATAATGATAATGATGCCGGTTACACCACACCTAGTTCATGAAATATGTGAAAAAATTAACATAAAAAAATTTTATTGGCCAAAGTACAATGAAAAACTATTAAAAGATGAAGAGTGCAAAATTGTGATACAAGTTGATGGAAAGAAAAGAGGTATTTTAAAAATGCCAATAGATTCAAAAGATGTAATTGTAATAAAAAAATCAAAAGAAATTGAAAACGTCTCTAAATATATAGACAATTCAACAATAATAAAGAATATTTATATTAAAAATAAACTAGTAAACTTCATAACAAAAAATGAAAAAACAAACTAATTTAGTAATTGCTTTTATTCTATTAATTTTAGTAAATGGATGTAGCGGATACAAACCAATTTTTGGATCGATAGATTTACAATTCAAAATTAGCCAATATTCAATTGAGGGCAACCAAATAATAGGGAAAAAAATTTATAGAAAGCTAAATAATTTTTTTGAAAAAACAAAGGATAAAAAAGATGTTAGAAAAATTACTCTCCTCATTAATGTTTCAAAAGATAAAAAAGCATCATTAAAGAATAGCGCAGGCAAAATCATAGAGTATAAAATATTCCTAAAAACAGAAATTGAAGTTAAAGATTTTATGACTAATGATAAAATACTTAATCAAACTTTTTCAAATTCTTCATCGTATCGTGTTCAAAAGCAATATTCTGAAACAATTAAACTTGAAAATTTATCTATAGAAAATATGCTAGAAAAAACACACCAAGACTTATTAATAAAACTTTCACAAAATATTTAAGCAAAGTGATAGCAAAAAGTTACGAACTAATAAAAAATAAATCAAACTTTTTAAAGTATAATTTTTTTTTACTATATGGAGAAAATTATGGTTTAAAAAAAGATACACAAGAATTAATAAAAATAGAGTTAAATAATTTAAATACTAATTTAGAAATCTTATCTTTATATGAAAATGACATAATTGATGATGAAGAAAATTTTTATAATTCAATTTATTCAGGATCGCTATTTAGTAATAAAAAAATAATAACTATAAGCGGTGTGACTGATAAAACTTCTAAAATATTTGAGGACATCGTGGATAAATATCCTGAAAACATAACATTAATAGTTTTTTCAAATACTCTGGAAAAAAAATCAAAATTAAGAAATTTTTTTGAAAAAAATAATAAAACCTTATGCATTCCTTGCTACCCAGACAATGAAAATGACTTAAGAGTAATTGCAAAAAATGAATTTACAAAAAATAATATATCTTTATCTAATGAATCGATAAATTTATTAATTGATAAATCAAATAATGATCGAAATAATTTAAAAAATGAAATTGAAAAGATTAAATCTTTTTCATTAAGTAAAAAAAATTTAGAAATTGATGACATAAGATCTATAATTAATTTTTCTGGCGAACACAAATCTGACAGCTTAATTAATGAATGTCTTTGTGGAAATATTTTGCAATATAAAAAAATTTTACATGAACTTTATACGAACACTACTGATCAAATATTTTTTTTGCGAATTTTAAGTAATAAAATAAATAGACTGTTTAATATGAAAAAATTAGAAAGTGAATATAATAATCTAGATAGTTTGTTAAACGCATCTAAACCACCAATATTTTGGAAAGAAAAACCAATGGTAAAAAAACAGTTAATTATTTGGGATCTGGACAGTCTAAAAATAATAATTGGTGAGATTAATAGTACTGAACTTTTATGTAAAAAAAACCCTCAATTATCAAAAATGATTTTTTTCAATTTTTTTACAAAATTATGCAAACAGGCTAATAATTATTCTTAATTGTATCTATAATTTTATCTAATTGATCTAAGTCAAGATACTGAAAAGAGATTATACCTGAATTATTCTTTTTATTACTAATAGAAACATTTAGTCCTGTTTTTTCTTCTAAAGCTTTCTGTAAATCTAATATGTTTGCGTCTTTCTTTTGAATTAATTTAAATTTTTTATTCTTAAACTGTTTAGCAAGAATCTCGGTCTGCCTTACAGAAAGTTTTTTTGCTACAATTTTTTTTGCAATATCAAGCGAGTTATGTAAGCCAATAATAGATCTTGCATGACCAGCAGATATAATACTTTTTTCTAACATTAACAGCACTTCTTCTGGGAGAGACAGCAATCTAAGTGCGTTAGCTATATAACTTCGGCTTTTTCCAATAAATTTAGATAATTTTTCCTGATCGTAATTAAAGTCATCTATTAATTTTTGGTAGCTTTTTGCTTCTTCTACTGCGTTTAAATCCTGTCTTTGAACGTTTTCTACGATTGCAAATTCTAATGATTTAGCATCATCTATATCTATAATTACAACCGGCACTTCATGAAGACCTGCATTTTGCGAAGCCAGCCATCTCCTTTCGCCTACAATTATTTCATATTTCCCATTTATATTCTTATTTGGTCTAACTGCAATTGGCTGTATTACTCCCTGTTCTTTAATTGAATTGGTTAATTCTTCTAATTTTTCTTTAGTAAAATTTTTTCTAGGTTGAAATTTATTTGGAGTAAGTTCATTTATACCAAGTGTATTTTTTTCAATTTTTTTTGATGTATCCCCTAGTAAAGACGACAATCCTCTTCCTAAACCTTTTTTTAATCGATTATCAGTCATCATGCAGCACTTTCCATAATACTTTCTTGCTTTAAAAATTCATCAGCAAAACTAAAATATGACTTACTTCCAGCACACATTTTATCATAAATTAAAACTGGAACGCCATGAGATGGTGCTTCGGAAAGCCTAACGTTTCTTGGTATAACCGTTTGATATACTTTGTTTTTGAAAAAGACTCTTGCTTCAGCATCAACCTGGCTTGAAAGTTTGTTTCTTTTATCAAACATTGTTAAAAGCACTCCTCTTATATCTAGTTCTGGATTTAATTTAATTTTTATTCTTTCAATGGTTTTTATTAACTGACTCAATCCTTCTAGGGCAAAAAACTCAGCTTGAAGTGGAACTATCAAAGATCGTGCGGCAACAAGAGCCATTACAGTTAGAAGACTTAGTGAAGGTGGGCAATCAATAAATATGTAAGAAAAATCATTTTTTTTACTATTTATGAAATCTTGCATTTTATCTTTTAATAAAAAGGCACGTCTATTTTCACTTGCTGTTTCTACTTCTAAACCTGATAAGTCTACATTTGAGGTAACTATTTTTAAGTTTTCCCATTTAACACGTCATATATTGTGTTACTATTATTTTCAGATATGCCAAATCCTGTAGAAGCATTTCTTTGAGGGTCCAAATCTATTACAAGAACTCTTTTTTTTCTAAAAGAAATTGCGCTTGCTAGATTAATAACTGTAGTAGTTTTACCTACTCCACCCTTTTGATTTATAACTGAAATAATTTGACTATTTTCCAATTTATTTTTTTTTTAAATTATTAATCTCTATTATTAACGAATCACTGCTAGTCACACTCATATGTTGCTTATACTTAATATCCCATATTTTAGAAGCTAGAAGTAATTCTTTTTTTCCTGTTTTTCCTAGGAAAACGAAAAATTTTTTATATTTTATCTCTTTATTGTGAATAAGTTTTAGAATTGTTGGCAAAGGCTTGAAGGCTCTGGCAATAAAAACATCGGCGTCAATTTCTTTTTCATCTTCAATTATATTTTTACATATAACGTTAATATTTAAATTAAGTTTTTTAACTGTTTCTTTTAAAAAGTTTGTTTTCTTTTTGCTTTTGTCTATCAAATGAATTTTTAAGGGAATTTTTTTATTTTTAGCTGCAATTGCTAATATTATTCCAGGTAACCCAGCGCCTGAACCTAAATCTATTAATGTTTTATCACTTTTATCAATAAAATCAATTACTTGGAAGCTATCTAATATGTGTCTATTCCATATCTGTTTAATAGTCGATTTTCCTATTAAATTTAAAGAATTATTGCCTCTAATAAGCATTTCCTCATAATTTTTTAAACCAGTGATTGTTTCACGTGAAACTAGATAGTATCTACTGAATGTGTCTATTTGTAAATTTTGGTCCATCTATGCTGTTTGGGACTTGATGGGAGTTTTTTTAATATAAGCTAAAAGGATATAAACTGCTGCTGGAGTAATGCCGTCTATTCTAAGTGCTTGACCAAGAGTTTTGGGTCTAATTAGTTTGAATTTACTTTTTACTTCATTGGACAAACCACTTAATTTTGAATAATCCATATTATCAGGTATTATTAAATTTTCATCTTTTCTAAAAGCAATAATGTCCGTTTCCTGCTTATCCAAGTAACCAGCGTAATGTGCTCCTATCTCTATTTGCTCCTCTTCTTTTTTAGAAGCAACTGGTATTTCTTTCCAAATAGATCTAAGTTTATCGAAATTAACATCTCTTCTTGATAAAATATCTAGTGCCGACCTTTTAACACCATCTTTAGCAATTTTAATATTGAATTTTTCAGCATTATTTGGGGATATTTTTAGACTTTTCAAAGTATTGTTTAACTGATTGATTTTATTCATTTTTTCGGTAAAAATCTTAGATCTCTCGGAACTAATCAATCCAATATTTATTCCAATTTGCGTCAATCTACTATCAGCATTATCTGCTCTTAAACTTAAGCGATACTCAGCACGGGAAGTAAACATTCTATATGGTTCAGCAACGCCTTTGGTTACGAGATCATCTATCATAACGCCTATATATGCTTGGGCCCGATCGAGAATAATTGGTTCACGATTCTGAACTGATAATGCAGCATTAATGCCAGCCATAAGACCCTGCGCGGCCGCTTCTTCATACCCAGTTGTTCCATTTATTTGACCAGCAAGAAAAAGTGATTTTATTTTTTTAGTCTCCAAAGTATGATTTAATTCTCTAGGGTCTACATAATCATATTCAATTGCATAACCAGGTCTTATAATCTTAGTTCGCTCTAAGCCTTTGATTTTACTGATTATTTCAGATTGAACATCTGCTGGTAAGGAAGTTGAAATTCCATTGGGATAAACCGTTACATCATTTAATCCTTCTGGTTCTAAAAAAATTTGATGTTTTGTCTTGTCCGAGAACTTAACTATTTTATCTTCAATAGACGGACAATACCTAGGCCCAACACCCTTGATGCTGCCTGAATACATTGCGCTTTTAGTTAAATTTTTTTTTATAATTTCATGAACATTTTTATTTGTGTAAGTAACGCTACATGAAATTTGTTTGTTATAAACTTTATGTGTTAAAAAAGAAAAAAATTCTGGATTTAAATCTGCGTCTTGGGATTCTAGGTTTTCATAATTAATTGTCGACCCATCTAGGCGTGGTGGAGTTCCTGTTTTTAACCTTCCTAATTTCATTTTAAATTTTTCTAATTGTTCACTCAAACCAGTAGATGGTTTTTCATTATGACGACCAGCAGGTGTCTTCTCTTTTCCGACATGAATTAAACCATTTAAAAAAGTTCCAGTTGTTAAAATCATTTTTTTACAATTAATTTTTTTTCCAGACTCAGTTTTAAAACCTACAGCCTGATTTTTATGAAAAATAAAGTTAACTAATGGGTCTGAAAAAACCTTTAGGTTACAGTAGGTTAGGAGCAACTCTTGCATATATTTTTTATAAAGGGCACGATCTGATTGAGTTCTTGGACCTCTCACTGCTGGGCCTCTGCTTCTATTAAGTAACCTAAATTGAATTCCAGATTTATCTGCCACAACACCCATGGCTCCATCTAGTGCATCAATTTCTTTAACTAAATGACCTTTACCTAAACCTCCTATAGCTGGGTTACAAGACATCTCACCTATAGTTTCAATATTATGAGTGAACAAACCAGTGCTTACTCCCATCCGAGCTGAAGCAGCTGCAGCTTCACATCCAGCATGACCACCACCTATCACCACAACATCAAATATCAAATCATTTTTCATATTATGAATTTACAGATGATATATTTATTTACAAGAAAAGAGATTAAATAAGTAAAAAAGTGTCGTTTTTACTAGGCTTTTGTTCGTTTTCAAATAATAAACTTTATGAATGCAATAAATTATTTACCAATACAAAAGTCATTAAAAATACTACCTAGCAACTCCTCAACATCAACTTTCCCAACTATCATTCCTAGATGTCTCGCAGCTAGTCTTAAATCTTCAGCTGCTTTATCAAGATCATGAGCAGACCTTTTCTTTTTAAACATTTCTAGATGGTGCGCACAATTTATTAAATTTTGTCTGTGACGTTCACGAGTAATTAAGATGTCTTCAGATGTTGTAAATTTACTTTTGAGTTTACTTTTTATTTTTAAAATTAGTTTGTTTAAATTTAAATCTTCTTTGATTGAAATTAAAACATGATTATATTTCTTAAACTTATTACCAATTTTTTTATTCAATAAATCTGATTTGTTTAATACTAATATTGCATTCTTGGCTAATAAATTCTTCAAAACAGTAGTAAAATTAACATTTTTTACAGACATTATAACCAGTTTTAAGTCAGCATCTTCAGCACGTTTAAGTGCAATTTTTATTCCCTTTTTTTCAATTTCGTTTATTGATTTTCTAATTCCTGCAGTGTCGGATACGATTACTGGAAATCCATCTAAATTAAGATGTGTTTCTATAACATCTCTAGTGGTTCCTGCGGTTTCAGAAACAATAGCTAAGTCTCTTTTGGATAAGTAATTTATCAAACTTGACTTGCCAGAATTTGTCGGACCCACAATTGCAATCTTAAAACCTTCTCTTATTATTTCTCCTACATTTTGATCGTTTAAAGTTTTTTTAATCTCATTTAATATTTCGTTGGAAGTTTTTTGTATTTTTTTAATAATATTATTAGGTAAATCATCTTCTGGAAAATCAATTTTCGCTTCAACATGAGAAAGAGCTTTCAAAAGCTTTTCTCTCCAGGAATTAAACTTGTTTGCTGTCTTCCCGCTCATAATTTTTAAAGCTTGTTTTCTTTGGATTTCTGTTTCTGACGAAATAAGATCGGCTATACTTTCAGCCTTCATTAAATTTATTCTTCCGTTTTGAAACGCTCTTTTTGTAAATTCCCCTGGTTCTGCTAAACGGCAACTTTTTACTTTTGATATAGCTAAATGCATAGCATCTATAACTGCTCTGCTGCCGTGGGTATGAAATTCTGCTAAATCTTCTCCTGTGTAGCTATTAGGAGCCGGAAACCATATTAGTACACCCTCATCAATCAACTCATTTCCCCCATTTTTATTGAATTTTTTGAGTGTAGCCACTCTTGGTTTGGGTAACTTCGAACCTGTTAGCTTTTTTATTACTTTAATTGTAGATTTGCCTGAAACTCGTATTACAGCAATTCCAGAAATACCCGGTCCCGTAGATAAAGCATAAATTGTCATTTCTTAATTAAACCAAGAATATTTTTTTCCATATTTTTTTAAAAACTCTCTGTATGGTAAATATTTATTTATTGAATCGGTATAAACAGCATTTCTTATTTGAACATTGCTGGCAGTTTTTGAGATCAAATCTTTTCTTTTATAAAATTCCAAACATTTTTTATTCCACTTTAAATTACAAAAACTAATTAACTTTTTAGCTTCAGATTCTGGATTCTCTACAAATTTTTCATATTCTAGTTCATAAATATAATTAGGAAAAGTTTTTTTAAAATTTTCAGTCATTTTATAATAGATGTCAAAGAACTTAAAAATATGAACTATGTTATGAGCCCAAGTAACATCTCGTAAAATTGTTTTTAAGAGTGACATTATGGAAGATGTTGGGTTTCTTTTGCAATTGATTACTTTAGCATTAGGGAAAATTTTTTTGATTATACCTATATAGAAAAAATTATCTAATGATTTATCTGTAAAAATATAATTGCTTTTTTTCTCAATTAATTTCTTATTTTTGTATTCTTCAAATAAAATAGATCTATCATTTTCTATATCTGAATTTAATGATTTATTTTTATTTAACTTTTTACCTACAAAAGATGTCAAAATATTTGTTTCTTCACCTATAGGAATATATTGGTTGCTAGATGCAATAATTTTTTCAACCAAAGTTGATCCACACCTAGGGAAACCAATTATAAAAATTGGTTTGATTTCATGTTCAATTTTTTTGATTTCTTTGTTCTCTTTATTGTAATTAATTAATTCTTTATTTTTTGGAAGTTCATCTAACCAATATTTAATGCCTTTATTAAATTTTTTTAATTCTGATTTAAAAAAATTTTCATGTCCTTTTAACAAGTAATTAAATTCTTTCTTATAATTTTTATTCTCCAATTCATATTTTGATAACAAAAAATTACCATATGCATAATTTTCGTAATTACGTCCACCATCTGTTAAGATGCTTTTTATTTTATCTTTTAAATCATTATCTAAAATTTTTTTTTGGAAATTGCTCAGTTCGTAAATAGCAATTAAATTTTTAGGTTCGTATTTTATTACTTCCTGAAATGATTTGATTGTGTTTTCAAAATCTCCTAATACTTTAAATAATACCGCTAAGTTATAATGTGCATTTGCTTGTTTGGGTTCAATTTTAATAACTTCTTTGTAGCAGTTCATTGCTTCAGTTAGTTTACCTTGCTCTTTTAAAATATTACCAAGATTATTTTTTGCTTTAACAAAATTTGGTTTGATTTGTATTGCTTTTTCGTAGCAGGCTTTTGATTTTTTAAAGTCTCTTAATTCTTTAAATATGTTTCCAAGATTATTATACGCTTCTACGTTATTTGGTTCAAGCTGTATTGCTTTTTGAGTGTGTGGGATTGCTAAATTAAATTCTTTTATTTCTACAAAAGCTAATCCTAAATTATAATGTGCGCCTCCATAACTGGGTTGAATTAATATTGCTTTCTTGAGTAGACTAATCGCTTCGTCAAAATTTTTCATTTGTATTAATAGGGTGCCTAAGAGAAAAATGGCATCAAAATAATTAGGATCACTTTTTAATATTTTTTTATAGATTTTTTTTGCAGTAACAAAATTTTCTTTTTTATGATTTTCAAAAGCTAGAAAAAGATTTTTTTTTATTTCTAAATTTTTCTTATTCATCTTTTTAATATATTTAATTTATATCTTTTTTGATATGATTAAATATATACTGGAAAAAATATTTTAAATTAAAAAAGAAAAATTATTAAAATTTAAAAAATTATGGAGATAATTGTTTTACAACATATAGGGATCGAAGACCCGGGGTATATAAAAGATTTAATGATATTAGATGATTTCAATATAACCACTATAGAACTCGACAAAGGAGAAAAAATTCCAAATAAACTAAATAAATTTGATGGAATGTTTTGTATGGGAGGGCCAATGGATACTTGGATGGAGAAACAATACCCTTGGTTGATTGAGGAAAAAAAAAAAATAAAAGAGTTTGTAATAAATTTGAAAAAACCTTTTTTAGGCTTTTGTTTAGGTTGCCAGATTTTAGGTGAAGTAATTGGAGGTAAAGTTGCAAAATCAAACTCAGCTGAAATTGGTATTATGGATATTGATTTTTCAAAAGAAAAAGATGGCGATAAATTATTTTCTAAATTTCCTGAAAAAATTAAAGCACTACAATGGCATTCATATGAAGTACAAAATCTTGAAAAAAATAAAGACGTAACTTTATTAGCATCATCTACAAAAACTAAGTATCAAATTTTTCGGTACCAGAAACACGCATATGGAATTCAATTCCATATAGAAGTTAAAAAAAATACAGTTAGTGATTGGGGGTGTGTTCCTGAATATAAATCTGCTTTAGAAAACCAACTAGGGAAAGGAGCTTTAAAGGAATTTGAAAAAGAAACAGAATCAAATATAAAGCAAATGAATTATTTTTGTAACATTCTTTATTCAAACTTTAAAAGAAAAATTTTAGGTAATTAAATTTTACTAACTTGGTTTATTCATTGAGATGAAAAAATCAGCATTATTTTTAGTGTTTTTCAATTTAGATATCATAAATTCTATAGCATCCATTGTCCCCATAGAACTTAATATTTTTCTTAAAACATTCATTTTTTGTAGATCATCTTTTTCAAATAACAATTCTTCTCTTCTTGTTCCTGATCTTGTAATATCAATTGCAGGATAAATTCTTTTATCAGATACTTTTCTATCTAATATTAGTTCACTATTTCCTGTACCTTTAAATTCTTCAAAAATTACTTCATCCATTCTGCTGCCAGTATCAACTAAAGCTGTTGAAATTATTGTTAATGATCCGCCTTGTTCAATATTTCTTGCCGCACCAAAAAATCTTTTTGGTCTTTGAAGAGCGTTTGCGTCTACCCCTCCTGTTAATACTTTTCCTGAACTTGGCACTACAGCATTATATGCTCTGCCAAGTCTTGTTATAGAATCTAAAAGAATAACCACGTCTTTTTTATGTTCTGTTAATCTTTTTGCTTTTTCAATAACCATTTCTGCAACAGCAACGTGTCTTGAGGCTGGTTCATCAAAAGTAGAACTTATAACTTCTCCTTTTACTGTTCTTTGCATATCCGTAACCTCTTCTGGTCTTTCATCTATTAGTAAAACCATTAAGTAGCATTCTGGATGGTTAGCTGCTATCGAGTTTGCAATGTTTTGAAGTATAATTGTTTTTCCTGCTTTTGGGGGTGAGATAATTAAAGATCTTTGTCCTTTACCAATTGGACTTACTAGGTCAATTAACCTAGCAGTTTGGTCTGGTTTTTTTTCAACTTTAGTAGTTTCAACTTCCATCTTAAGCTGAGAATTTGGATATAATGGTGTTAAGTTATCAAAAGCAATTTTATTTCTAGATTTTTCTGGATTATCAAAATTAATTTTATCCACCTTAAGCAGAGCAAAATATCTCTCACTATCTTTTGGTGCTCTTATTTCACCCTCGACAGAATCTCCGGTCCTCAAACCAAATCTTCTTATCTGGCTAGGACTAACATAAATATCATCTGGACCAGGCAAATAGTTAGACTCAATGGCCCTTAAAAAACCAAAGCCATCTTGTAATACATCAAGAACACCACCTGCTGTAATTTGTTCATTTTTTTGTGCAAGTTTTTTTAATATTGCAAACAAAATCTCTTGTTTTCTTAATGTGCTTGGATTTTCTACTTCAAGCTTTTCAGCTTCGGAAATAAGTTCAGCGGGTGTTTTTTTTTTAAGTTCTTGTAGATTCATGATTGTTTGTTTGGGTTTTAGAGAAAAGTAACTTTAATATAATATCTTTTTCATAAAATACAAGCCTCATAAAGGTTTAAAAACAACAACTAATATTATGCCTACAAGTAAAATCGTAGGTATTTCATTGATTATTCTATAAAATTTAGGTGAATAAGGGTTATTGCTTTCTTTAAATCTCGTGAGGCATTGTAATAAAAAAAAATGATAAATGGTTAAAATAACTACAAAAAAAAGTTTTAATTGAAGCCAAAGAAAACCAACATTCTCAATACCAATGGTGTGAATAAGCAATGCTCCAAAAATCCAGGATATGATCATTGCTGGATTCATAATATAAATAAAAAGTTTTCTTTCCATAGTCATAAACGTAGAGTTCAAATCTTCAGATTTATTATTTACAACAGCTTCGCTGTGGTAAACAAATATTCTTGGTAAATACAAAAGTCCTGCCATCCAAGAAATAACAGCTATAAGATGAATTGATTTAAATAATAAATATGTATTCACAATTAATATTTCCCTTTTCCTTTTGCTCCACTATAAAATATTTTTGATAGTTCTTCATTTGCCTTTATACGTAATGCTACATCCTTTTTGCTCATTAATTCAACTGGTCTTTTTGTATGTTCATGATATTTAAATATGTCTGTTCCTCTTGCTTGCTGTACATAAACTTTTCCAATTACTTGATCAACATTCGTTCCTATATAGCTTTGAATAACAAATCCAATTCTTCTATTATTGCTTCTGTTTGGAGTAGAGCCGTGAACAATCATTGGGTGATGAAGTGATAATTGGCCAGCCTTGAGTTCATTGGGAATTGTATCTTCTAATGGTACATTTTGAACTGTTTGACCACGAGTTAATAAATTGCTTTTGTTTAATGTATCTTTATGTTCTCGAATTTTTTCTTTGTGAGTGCCAGACCACATTCTCATGCAACCATTTTCTTCATTTGCGTCTGTAATAGCCAACCATGCAGTTACCCAATTATGTGGTTCGAAACCAATATATTTTGCATCTTGATGCCAACTAACAAAACCTTTGTTGTCAGGATCTTTAATAAATAATGTTGTTCCACCAACTAAAATATCTTTTCCTATAATACTTTCGACAGCATCTAGGATTTTAGAATTATGACAAACTTTATCAAAAACAGGTGAGATCATATGAGCATAATTTCTTCCTAGTCCATCTAGTTCGTTTGGCCATCTTTTTTCAATTTTTTCTATCTCTTTTCTAATTTCATTCGCTTCGTCTGATGTTAAGACATCAATCGGCGCAATAAAACCATGATCATTATAATCTTTAAGTTGCTTAGCAGTTAAGCCGGTCATTTTACCGTATAAATTTTTTTATAAATCTAGCATGGGCATTTTTTATATTTACTAGGACACATAACTGATGAAATAAAATTACCTCTTATTTCTTGTCGCAAAACTAACTCCGCAAGGCCCTTAATAAAATTCTCCTCAATCCCCAATGCTGGTACTCTTTTGTAAAAACTGCAACCATTTTCTTCAGCTAATTTCTTATATTCTATATCTAATTCCACAAGTGTTTCCGAGTGTTCCGAGACAAAGGCGACGGGAACTATAACAATACCTTTTTTTTCTTTTGAATATTTAATAATTTCTTCATCCGTTGAAGGTCCAATCCATTTCAAAGGACCTACGCGGCTTTGATAGCTTGTTACATGATCCAGATTTTCATCCTTTAACTTAGACATAATTGCATTAACAGACTCTTCCACTTGCCATTGGTAGGGGTCACCTTTTTTTATTTTAATTTCAGGTAGACCATGTGCGGAGAAAAGTAATTTAAAATTTTTGTTTTCTATATTTTTTAGTGTTTTTTTTATGAGATTGGCGTGAGATTCTACAAAATTATTTTCTGTAGGGTAACAACATATAGTTTTTGTTTTAACTTTATAGTTTTCTTTTTTGCACAAATCATTCCATTCATTAATAGACGATCCTGAGGTTGCGGCAGAAAATTGAGGATAGAGAGGTAAAAGTATTATCTCCTCTGGATTAAATTCTTTAACTTTTTTAATTACATCGGTAGCTCGTGGATTCCAACAACGCATAACAACAAAGCATTTATAATTTCCTTTTGTTGTTAGGCTTTTTTCTAAACTCATTGCTTGTTGTTGGGTTAGTTCAAGAATAGGGGATCTGTTTCCAATTTCTCTATAAATATTTTTTGCAATAGGCGCTCTTCTTTTAGAAATAAATTTTGCTAAAGGGTACCTAAAAATTGAAGGAATGCTAAGTATTTCAGGATCGTTAAATAAATTAAAAAGAAAAGGTTCTACGCTTTCTAATTTATCTGGACCGCCTAGGTTGAATAGAATGACTGCCTTTTTCATTTTATTTTCTATTTCTAACAATTTCAATTATATATTGTATTGTCTCCGGGTTAGTTTCTGGCAAAACCCCGTGGCCTAAATTTAATATATAGGGATAATCTTTAAATGTATTAAGATATTTTTCGGTTTTTTTTTTAATCTCCTCTTTATCTTTCAATAATATTTTAGGGTCTAAACCTCCTTGAACCGGAATACCATTTAATTTTTCTTTTATCCATTTCGGGTCAATTTCATAATCTATGCTAATACAATCTGGCTTAACAGTAGAGCAAAAATCAATATAGTTTTCACCAATTCCTTTAGGGAAACAGATTGTTGGTATTTTTTTTGATTTAATATGTTCTATAATTTTTAAAGTTGGAATATAGCAATAATTAGGAAGTTCTTTTTTGGGTAAAAGATCAGCCCAAGAATCAAATATTTGTATTATATTCACTCCAGCTTCAATTTGTTTATCTATATGTACACATATTATCTCTTCTAATTTTTTTAATAATCTATTAATTAAAAATTTATCTTTATTAATTTTATTAAAATCAAAATTATTTTTTGGTGATCCTTTATTCAACATATATAATAACAGCGTCCATGGGGCTCCGACAAATCCTATAAAAGATTTTTGTTTTAAATTATTTTTGACCTTTTCTATTCCTTTATAAACAGGTAATAATTTTTGTACAAAATCTACTGGGTCTGTATTAATTATTTTATCTAAATTAATATCTTCTAAAATTGGTCCAACACCCTTCTCGAACTCGACTTTTTGTCCTAACCCAAACGGGATCATTAAAATATCTGAAAATATTATGGCTGCGTCTAGGTCGAATCTTTTTAGTGGTTGAAGTGTTATTTCATTAACTAGATCTGAATTTAAACATAATTTTATAAAATCGGGGTTTTTTTTTCTAATTTCTCTAAATTCCGGTAAATACCTTCCTGCTTGTCTCATAAACCATATAGGAACATAAGAAGATGATTTTTCCGCTATGCAGGTTAGTAATCTGTTCTTCATTAATATATATATAAATAACTTAATAGTAGTAGTAGGTCCTGTTAATAAAGGTATTAATTAGTTGTGTACAGCTTATCCATAAGACTTGTTAATAAAAAATATTAAAAATTATTGATTTAATTACATATGTTATATTTAATTTATTTTTATAACAAACTGTTAGTATTTTATTAACATTTATAACTTACTTAATTAATTGTTAGTTTTTTCTTTAAAAATTAAATATTTTGAAAAAAAGATGTAACAAATATTTTTATTAATTATTTATTAACAGTATTATGAACAAAATTTACCAAGTTTATCAAGTTTCGGATTCAACCGGCGAGACACTAGATAGAATTTTTTTAGCTTTAAAAGCGCAATTCACGAACTTTAAGTCTAAAACTATTCATTATTCTTTTACTAGAACTAAAAATCAAATCGACAAGATTATTTCTAAAGCACAAGAAGGAGAAAACGTAATAATTTTATATACAATTGTGGACGAAGTTCTAGCAAAATATATAGAGCAAGAAACAAAAAAAAAATAATATTCCTAGTTATGAGGTTTTAGGAAACTTAATTACAAATTTTTCAAAACTATTAAAGCAGGAAGCAACACGAAAACCTAGTGGACAACATATTTTAGATGAAGAATATTATAAAAGAATAGAAGCTATACAATTTACCATAACACATGATGATGGAAAAATTATATCTGACTTAGAAAATGCTGACGTTGTTTTAGTAGGAATAAGTAGAACAAGCAAAACACCAACTTCAATTTATTTAGCAAACAGAGGTTATAAAGTTGCAAACATTCCTTTGATAGCAGAAAAAAAAATACCTACAAAATTAGTAGAAAATTCTAAAAAAAAATGTTTTGTTGGTTTGGTTTGTGACGCCACCAGATTGTCCGACGTGCGAAGAAATAGAATCCAATCAATTAATGAAGATAGACCTGGTGAGTATACGGACGAAAAAAAAATTCTAAACGAATTAGAGAATTCAAAAAAACTATTTAAGATGTACAATTGGCCAATTATTGACGTAACAAGAAAATCTGTAGAGGAAACGGCGGCTTCTATTATAAAAATTTTCGATATAATAAATTCTAAATGACTATAAAAATTATTCTTGCGTCAAAAAGCAAAGTTAGGAAAAAAATTTTAGATCAAAATAAAATTGACAGCGAGGTGATACCTGCCAATATAGATGAAGATCTTATTAAACAATCTTTAATTCAAGAAAAGGCAACACCAGAGATAATTTCTAAAAGTCTTGCTGAGTTAAAAGCAAAAAAAATTAGTGAAAAAAAAATTAATAAGGTTATTTTAGGAGTAGACAGTGTCGTGGATTTAAATGGTGAACTTATTTCAAAACCATCTAACAGAGAAGAAGCTCTTAGTATTCTTAAAAAATTAAATGGGCAAAAGCATCAATTAATAAGCTCAGTTTGCATATTTAAAAACGGAGGTATGTTATGGAATTTTACTAGCGCTTCTTCGTTAACAATGAAAAAACTTAGTTTAGACGAAATTAAATCATATTTAGCAAATATAAAAGATAAGGAATTGTATGCATATGGAGTTTATCAAATCGAAGCAACTGGAAGATCGTTGTTTTCCAAAATTGAGGGAGACGAAGATTCTATTATGGGTTTGCCAGTTAAACAAATAAAAGAATTTTTGAATAAACTTAAATGAAAAAATATTTAGTTATAGGGAAACCAATTAAACATTCTTTGTCACCTGCGTTGCATAATCATTGGATTAAACAAAATAACTTAAAAGCAATTTACCAAAAAAAACAGCTCAACAAAAATGATTTAAAAAAAATAATAGCAGAACTTAAAGATGGAGTGGTGCACGGAATCAATGTAACGGTTCCCTATAAGAAATTAGTCATCCCATATCTTGATGAGCTTTCTCCCCTTGCTGAGAAGTCGCAATCAGTAAATACAATTCTAAAAAAAAATAATAAAATTTTTGGTGAAAATACTGATATAGGTGGGTTCCAGAATGCATTAAATCATATTAATTATAGTATAAAAAATAAAAGGGTTTTCATTCTAGGAGCCGGAGGAGTTGTGCCTTCAATTATTATTGCGTTAAAAAACTTAAATGTATCTAAAATTTTTTTAAGCAACAGAACAAAAAGTAAGGCTGAAAATTTAAAAAAAATTGAACCCAACTTAGAAATTATAGACTGGGGGCATATTACTGATTTCGACATGATCATTAATGCAACTAGCTTAGGTCTAAAAAGCGATGATAAAATAAAATTAGATTATGATAAGATTGGAACAAATAAATTATTTTATGATGTTATTTATAATCCTGCTAAAACCAATTTTCTTTTGAGGGGGGAGCAGCTGGGGAATAAAATTGAAAATGGCAAGATGATGTTTATTTATCAAGCTCAATTAGCATTTAAAACTTGGCATAATATTTTACCAAAAATTGATAATAAGCTATTAGATTAATGATTAGACTTGCGGTAGTTGGAGATATAGGTTCAGGTAAAAGCCATGTGGCTAAAACATTTGGTTTTCCAGTTTTTAATGCAGATAATGAAGTTGCTTTGTTATATAAGAAAAATAGAAAATGTTATAACAAGCTAAAAAAAATACTTCCAAAATATATATTTAAATTTCCAATAAATAAAAAAGAAGTAGCTAAAGCAATTATGGCGAATAAGAATAATATTAAAAAAATAACCAAGATTATTCATCCAGAAATTAAAATTAAAATGTCTGTTTTTTTTAAAAAAAACAGAAATAAAAAGTTTATAGTACTAGATGTTCCTCTTTTGATAGAAAATAAAATAAATAAAAAAGGTGATATCTTAATTTTTGTAGATGCTAAAAAAAATGAAGTGAATAGAAGATTAAGAAGAAGACTAAACTTTAACTTAAAAATGATGAAAAAGTTTAAAAAACTTCAACTTCCTTTAGAATTTAAAAAAAAAAGATCATCTTTCATAATAAAAAATAATTTTAGTAATAATTCTGTAAAAAAAAATGTTAAAAAGATAATGGAAAAAATTTTATTAAATGCTTGAAGTTATTTTAGATACTGAAACTACTGGTTTGTCTATTTCTGAAAAACATAGAATTGTAGAAATTGGATGTATTGAATTAAAAGATCAAATTCCTACAAACAAAATTTTCCACCACTATTTAAATCCACAAAGATCAATTAGTGAAGAAGCCTTTAAAGTTCATGGATATTCAGAAAAGTTTCTATCAGATAAAAAAAAATTTGCAGAAATATCTGATATTTTTCTAAATTTCATTAAAGGTAAAAAGTTAATAATACATAATGCTCCATTCGATTTGTCTTTTTTAAATTATGAATTGTCAAAAAATAATAAAGAAAAAATTGATAAAACAAACGTAATAGATACATTAGAAATTGCTCGACAAAAGTTTCCTGGTTCTCAAAACTCCTTAGATGCTTTGTGTAAAAGATTTGGAATTGATAAATCTAGGAGAGAAAAACATAGCGCATTGGTAGATTGTGAACTACTAAAAGAAGTATATATCAATTTAATTGATCAAAAAGAACCAAAACTAAAGTTAGAAAATAATGAAATTTTAGATATAGAAACTAGTATAAATACCAGCAAAAAAAATAAAGTTTTAAGAAAAGTAGTTCAACCAAGCATTGAAGAACTAAAATTTCACAAAGATTATTTAAAACAACATCTTAAAAAGAATTATTATTCCTAAGATGTCTTTCTCTCGTTGAATAATTTTTCAAAATCAACTTCTTTCACAATATCAACCTCTTTTAAACCTGCCTTTTTAAAAAGATAAATAAAGATTTCGTATAAGGAGGGATATACTTCGGTAGGAACCTTTATTAAAACAATTTTTTCCATCTCCTTTTTGTCTTGGAGATCGTCAATAGAAACTAATGCTGCAAAATTAATTTCAGTCAACATTTTATTTTTAACTTCATGATTGGGAGTGAGTCTTAAAATAGTATTTATTTCAATAATATTTTCTTTGAAGTGGTTACTTTTAATATCAAAATTTAAATTATATTTAGAAATTTCTTTTTCTAACATAGCATAGGTTTGTACATTTGGTATTTCAAAAGAAATGTCTTTTATGAATTTTGATAAAATTTTATAACTCATTTATTCAATTTCGAATCATTATCATTTTGTTTATCTTCTTCAAAGTCACCTTCTACGACATTATTTGCATTATTTTTGTTTTTATTAAATTTAGAAGATATTACTTTAATTAAAATTCTTCTAGTTGCGGGTATTATTAGCAAAAAACCTACCACGTCTGTTAAAAAACCAGGAAATATTAATAAAATAGCTGCAAACGCTATAGCTGCTCCGGATATCATTTCGTAAACTGGAATTTCGTTTTTAACCAATTGTCCAAAACCATTTTTTAATGTGTTAATCCCCTCTAACTTTGCAAAGTAAATTCCAGTTATTGCTGTGAAAAAAATTAAAAAAATAGTATTGAATGCTCCAATTATGCCTCCAACTTTAATCATTAGATAAATTTCTATTAAAGGGATACCAATTATGAAAAGAATAGCAGCGTTCATTTGTCTTCTTATTTATATTTGCATACTACATCAATTAAGTATTATAATCAAAATCATATGAGTAATAGCTTTGGTTTTATAGACATAATTTTGTTAGCGATGCTAGCCGGGTTTGTAGCATTAAGACTTAGAAATATTCTGGGTAGGAAAACAGGCCATCAAACAAAATCTACAAATAAATATTTCTCTCAAGGAATAGAAGTACTTAAAGACATAGAAAATAATGAAGCTATTAAAGCAAACAATGTAAATGAACATGCTAAAAAAGAATTTTTAAAAGGGGCGGAAATTGCGTATGAAAAAATCATTACATCTTTTTCAAAGGGAGACAAGAAGTCACTTAAAGCGCTGCTAGATAAAAATATGTTTAAGCGTTTTTCAGATGTTATTGACGAAAGAAAGAAAAAAGAACTTAATCACGAAACAATATTTGTTGGTCACAAATCAACAAAAATATTAGAATTCAAAAAAGTTGAAAACATCTATAATGTATCTGTTAATTTTGTAAGTGAAGTAATAACTAGTATTAAAGATAAAAATAATAAAGTTCTTGAAGGAAATCCAGATACTATAAAAACAGTAAATGATGTCTGGAGTTTTGCAAAAAATATGTGGAGCCAAGATCCAACATGGTATTTAATTGGTACATCAAATAAATAGTGAAAAGAAAATTTTCTGTTTCAGACACAGATAAAAAAGATTGGCTAGAATTTACCAAAAAAAAACAACTACTATTCAATAAAGACAATAAATTAGAAAAAATAAGTATCAAAAATCTTAAAATCCAAAAATTAGATCTGCACGGATTTTCAATAGATAACGCAAATAAAATAGTTAAAAAATTTATCAATACATCTTATGAAAGAGGATTGAAACAATTGTTAGTTATTACAGGCAAAGGAATTAGGTCTAAAGTTAAAAACAATCCTTATGTATCACAAGAAATGAATGTTTTAAAAAATACAGTACCAGAATTTATTAAGAACGATAAAGATTTATTAAAAAAAATAAAAAAAATTGAAACCCCTCCAGTGAAATACGGTGGAGAGGGCGCCTTTTATATTTTCTTAAAAAATTAAAGAATAAATTTCGATAGGTCGGTATCTTTAACAAGCTCACCAATGTTTTTGATAATATAATCTTTATTAATTACAATTTTTTCTCCACCTCTATCAGTTGCGGTAAAACTAATATCATCTAAAACTTTCTCAATAATTGTATGTAATCTTCTTGCTCCAATGTTTTCAATACTAGAGTTTACCTCTGTAGCAATTTTAGCAATTGTTTCAATCCCATCTTTTGTAAATTCTAAGCTAACATTTTCTGTTTCTAGGAGCGCAATATACTGTTTAATTAAACTATTGTCTGGTTCTTCTAAAATTCTTTTAAAGTCTTCGCTAGTCAATGCGTTTAGTTCAACTCTAATTGGTAGTCTTCCTTGAAGTTCTGGCAATAAATCCGAAGGTTTTGCAAGCTGAAATGCACCTGATGCAATAAATAGTATATGATCAGTTTTAATAGGACCATGTTTTGTGCTGACTGTTGTGCCTTCTATTAAAGGAAGCAAATCTCTTTGGACTCCTTCTCTTGATACATCTCCACCTACTCTTTCACCTCTTGCTGAGACTTTATCAATCTCATCTAAAAAAACTATTCCATTATTTTCTGTTGAAAGTTTTGCCATTTTTAAAATTGTATCTTGTTCAAGCATTTTATCACATTCTTCAGCAATTAAGATTTCGTGTGATTCTTTAACTGACATAGTTTTTTTCTTATTTTTTTTCATTCCCTTTCCAAACATTTCAGAAAGATTTATCATCCCAACATTAGCCCCAGGCATTCCGGGTATTTCAAAATTTGGCATATTGGGTGCATCAGTTATTGAAATTTCAATTTCATTATTATCTAAGTCTCCATTTCTAAGTCTTTTTCTAAAACTTTCTCTTGTAGCTACGCTGGCTTTATTTCCTACAAGGGTATCCAAAACTATCTCTTCGGCAGCTTGTTGAGCTTTGGCATATACTTCTTTTCTCATTTTTTCTTTTTCAATTGCAATTGATATTTCTAATAAATCTCTAATTATTTGTTCTACATCTCTGCCCACATATCCAACCTCAGTAAAGCGTGTAGCTTCAACTTTTATAAAAGGTGCTTCAGTTAGTTTAGAAAGTCTTCTTGATATTTCTGTTTTACCAACACCAGTGGGACCTATCATAAGAATGTTTTTAGGTAACACTTCGTCTTTTAGATCACCTTTCAAAGCTTGTCTTCTCCATCTATTTCGTAAAGCGATTGCAACAGCCCTTTTAGCTGCATTCTGACCAATTACATATCTATCTAATTCTGAAACTATTTCTCTTGGAGACAAAGAAGAAACTATAGATTGAGCGTCATTTTCTTTAGGAGTTTTTTTTTTTGGCAACGTTGCTATATTTGATTTTTGTTTCATTAAATTAAATTTTTTCTAAAGTTATATTATTATTTGTGAAGACGCATATTTCTGAAGCAACTTGTATTGATTTTTTTGCGATTTCTTCTGCTGTCATTTCTGAATCAATTAACACTTTTGCAGCAGCTAAAGCATAATTCCCACCCGATCCTATTCCAATAATTCCATGTTCAGGTTCTAAAACGTCGCCAGTTCCAGAAATTATAAAACTTTTTTCTTTATCAGCTATAGCCATTAATGCTTCCAATCTTCTTAAATATTTATCTGTACGCCAGTCTTTTGCTAGCTCAACAGCCGCTCTAGTTAAATTTCCTGCATGTTTCTCTAGTTTAGCTTCCAGTCTTTCAAACAAAGTTAAGGCGTCAGAGGTTGATCCTGCGAAACCAGCAATAACGTTCCTTTTTTCAATTTTTCTTACTTTTTTAGCAGTACTCTTCAGTACGGTATTACCCAGGCTCACCTGTCCGTCCCCAGCCACAACAACATCTTTGCCTTTTCTAATTAAGACAATAGTAGTTCCATGCCAGTTTGAATTATTGCTCATTGTACTCATCTATGTGGAGATTTATTTGATTTCTTCAAGCCCTGATAATCCATTTTATTGATATGCTCTTGAATTAGTTATATCTTGCTAATACATATTCGCTATATGTCTAGAAAAGCTAAAATAAACAGAAAAACTAAAGAGACCAATATAGTTGTCGAAGCAAATATTGATGGGAACGGTTCTTATAAAATAGATACTAGAATTGGTTTTTTAAATCATATGCTTGAGCAGTTGTCTAAACACTCTTTAATTGATCTAAAAATGAAAGCAAAAGGAGACACTCATATTGATCTTCACCATACCACAGAGGATACTGGTATTGCCCTAGGAGAGTGTTTAAAAAAAGCGCTTCATTCATCAAGAGGAATTAAAAGATATGGTCATGCTTTAATACCTATGGATGAAACTTTAACTAGAGTATCTATTGACGTATCTAATAGGCCTTATTTAATTTGGAAGGTAAAATTAAAGGTAGAAAAATTAGGGGAGATGGATACAGAATTATTTAAGGAGTGGTTTCAAGCATTTTCGCAAGCAGCCGGTATCACATTACATGTAGAAAATGTTTATGGGGAGAACAGTCACCATATAATTGAGTCTTGTTTTAAAGGATTGGCAAGATCATTAAGAGAGGCTCTAGAAATTGATAAAAGAATAAAAAATAAAGTTCCATCAACTAAAGGTGTTTTATAAACAAAAAATGTTGATCGCGGTTATTGACTACGGTTCTGGCAATTTAAAGTCAGCAGCCAAAGCACTTGAGGTAGCTGCTAGCAATATAAATAAAAGTTTTAAAATAGTAGTAACTTCTGATCCAAAAATAATTAAACAATCAGACAAAATAGTTTTGCCTGGCCAAGGATCTTTTAGGGATTGTTATTTGGGTATAAAAAGAATTTCTGGATTAGATGAAACTTTAAACGAATTTGTTTTAGAAAAAAAAAAGCCTATTCTAGGAATATGCGTTGGCATGCAATTATTTGCAAAAACTGGTTACGAATCTCAAGAAACAAAAGGATTTGGTTGGATTGATGCTGAAGTTAGAAAAATAAATAATATGAATAAAAAACTAAAATTACCTCATATGGGTTGGAATGAAATAGAATTAAAAAAAAATTGTTTCATTTTTTCTAATATTAAAAATAAATCCCATGTTTATTTTATTCATAGTTATGAATTTATGGTAAAACAAAAAGATTGCGTGGTAGCTACAACAAATTATGGAAATTCAATAATAGTATCTGTGGAAAAAGAAAATATTATTGGCACTCAATTTCACCCAGAAAAAAGCCAAAAAAATGGTTTAATAATTTTAGAAAATTTTTTGAAGTGGAAGTTGTAATGATAATTTTCCCTGCAATTGATATTAAAGATGGTAAATGTGTTAGGCTTATAAGAGGAGATTTTAATCAAATGACTTCTTACGAAAAAACTCCATTTGATCAAGCTAAAACATATTTTCAAAATGGATTTAGAGATATTCACATTGTTGATTTGGATGGGGCTTTACAAGGTAGATCACTTAATTCAAATATAGTTAAAGAAATACTTAAAAATCTTAAATTAAAAATTCAAGTCGGTGGAGGAATAAGAACTATCGATGATGTAGATGACTGGGTAAAAAGTGGTGTTGATAAAGTTATTATTGGAACTGCTGCTGTTGAAAATAAGAGTTTACTTAAAACTGTCTGTGAAAAATTTACAAATAAAATTGTAATATCTTTAGATGTAAAAGATGGGTTTATTTTTTTATCAGGTTGGAAAAAAAAAACTAATATTTTGGCTATTGATTTTTTAAAAGAAATTGAAAATTTTGGAGTTTCTAGAATTATTTACACAGACATTAATAAAGATGGAACAAAAAAGGGTCCAAATATAAAAGACACAATTGAGCTATCCAGTAAAGTAAAAATACCCTTTATTATATCTGGAGGAATTTCTTCCATAGAAGATATAAAAAAAATTAAATCTCTTAATAATTCAAATATTGAAGGTGTTATAGTTGGTAAGTCAATTTATGATGGTGATATAAAAATTAATGAATTAGCAAGGGAGATATAAAATGTTAAAAAATAGAATTATACCTTGTTTAGATGTAAAAAATGGCAGAGTGGTTAAGGGTATTAACTTTGTAGATTTGGTTGATGCAGGAGATCCTGTAGAACAAGCTAAAATATACGATGAGCAAGGCGCGGATGAGTTGTGTTTTCTAGACATTACAGCCTCAAATGAGAATAGAAATATTTTATTAGATACAGTTAAGAAAACTGCAGAAAAATGCTTTATGCCCCTAACAGTTGGGGGAGGTGTTAGAACTTTGGAAGATATAAGAAATTTGCTATTAGCTGGAGCAGATAAAATATCAATAAATACCGCTGCAGTTAATAATAAAAATTTAGTTAAAGAAAGTGCTGAAAAGTTTGGCTCACAATGTATCGTTATTGCAGTGGATGCAAAAAAAATTAAAGAAAATAAATGGGAGATATTTACTCATGGAGGTAGGAAATCTACTGGAATAGATGCTTTGAAATTTGTAGAAAAAATGGAATTAATGGGTGCTGGAGAAATACTGCTTACTTCGATGGATAGGGATGGAACAAAAAAAGGTTATGATTTAGATCTAACTAAAAAAGTATCAAATCTTGTGAACATACCAGTTATAGCGTCAGGAGGTGCTGGGAATCTAGAGCATTTACAGCAAGGGATAAAAATTGGTGAAGCAAGCGCTGTATTAGCAGCATCAATTTTCCATTTTGGAGAGTTTTCGATACAAGATGCAAAAAAATATTTAGACTCAAAAGGAATTCCTGTAAGAATCTGAGAAATGTTTAAAACTTTAGAAGAATTAATTTCTGTTATTCGTCAACGAAAAGATTCTCCTTCTAAGGAATCTTATACAAAAAAATTATTAAAAGATAAAAAGTTAAGTACTGAAAAGGTAAAAGAAGAAATAGCAGAACTTATTGATGCTATTGAAAAAAATTCAAATAAAGTTCATGAAGCAGCAGATGTTTTGTATCATTTAATGGTGCTTCTAGAAGCAAATGGTATTAAAATTGAGGATGTAATGGATGAGTTGAAGAAAAGACAAAAATGATAAATTTACATAAAAAATATATAGAATGGTGGAAGATAAAATTAAATATTTCTAATTATGGAATTGTTTGGATATCTTTTATTAAAGGTTTAATTATTGGCTTATTAATTTATCATTTTTTTATTAACTGATGACAAACAAAAAAAATGACTTACGATAAAAATAATATTTTTGCTAAAATTCTTAGAGGTGAAATTCCATGTAAAAAGATTTATGAAGATGAATTTGTTCTTGCTTTTCATGACATAAATCCACAAAAAAAAATACATGCTCTAGTTATTCCAAAAGGTGAGTATTTTAATTTAGATGATTTTTCATCAAAAGCATCCGAAAAAGAAATAGCAGGTTTGATAAAAGGAATAACAATTGTTGCCAAAAAAATTGGAGTTTCTGACGTTGTAAAAGGTGGAGGTTATAGATCTTTAGTTAATAACGGAGAAAATGGTGGACAAGAAGTTCCTCATTTGCATTTTCATATTTTTGGGGGAGAAAAAATTGGTAAAATGGTTCTTTAATTTTAAGTTAAAGATTTTTTTCATTTGGAATTTTAAAAAAATTATCTTCAATTGGGATGTTAGTTTTCAAATTTAGAATTGAAAAAATTACTATGTTAGAATAGGCATCTGTTGTTTCCCATCCTTTAAGGTCAAATGAATTTTTATCGAAAATTATCTTAATTTTTTTTAATTTTTTTTCAGTAAACTCATACTCAATATTTTGCAAACTTATTTTACTAGGTTTCGTTTTTTTTATAATTTCCAAAATTTTTTTTTTTTTTAAGATAATAAATAAAGGTGTTGTTTTAATAGGGTAATAATATATTTTTTTATATTTTTTTTTTATTATGGCTACTGTTTTTCCATTTGAGATTATACTTTTTTTTTTATCACCCTCATAATCACATTTCATCAATAAAGGATATTTAATAAAGCAATTTCCTATTTCTTCTTTATCAGCAATTTTTTGTATAAAATCAAAAGATAGATTTTTAGTTTCGATCAACTTATTAATTAATTTTTCTTGTAAGTTTGCGTAAGATATATTTATCGAAAAAAAATAAAAAAAAATAATTATAAAAACTAAATGTAATTTTTTAATTGCTTTTAGATTAAAGAATTTCCCTTTTCCCAACATGATTAGCCCTTCCTACAATTCCTTCATTTTCCATGGTTTCCATAATTCTTGCAGCTCTGTTATAACCAATTTGTAGTTTTCTTTGGAGCAAACTAGTTGAGGCTTTTCTTTCAATTTTTATTATTTCTAGCGCCTTAAAGTATAATTCGTCTTTTTCACTACTGCTACTTGTGTCACTATCTTTCTCTTTAACTATTGTAATTTCTTCAATATAGTCAGGCTCTCCTTGGGATCGTAAAAAACTATTAACTTTCTCAATTTCATTTTCAGATACATATGGGCCATGAATCCTTATTATTCTATTTGCGGAAGACATAAAAAGCATATCACCCTTACCTAATAATTGTTCTGCACCCTGTTCACCCAAAATTGTTCTACTGTCTATTTTTGAACTTACCTGAAAAGATATACGGGTAGGAAAGTTAGCTTTAATTGTTCCTGTTATCACATCAACACTTGGTCTTTGGGTCGCCATTATAATATGAATTCCAGCAGCTCTTGCCATTTGAGATAACCTTTGAATATAATTTTCAATTTCTTTTCCTGCAATTAACATTAAGTCAGACATTTCATCAACAACAACAACTATAAAAGGCATATGCTTTTTATTTTTAGCGTTATATCCGTCTATGTTTTTTACGCCAACACTAGTCATTAGTTTATACCTGCTTTCCATTTCTTTTACCGCCCAACCTAGTGCAGCTGTAGCCTTTTTAGATTCAGTTATAACTGGACAAAGTAAATGAGGAATGCCCTCATAAGCAGAAAGTTCTAACATTTTTGGATCAATTAAAATTAAATTACACTTTTCAGGTGGATATTTATAAAGCAAAGATAAAATTATTGTATTAATGCATACAGATTTACCAGACCCTGTTGTGCCTGCTATTAATAAATGAGGCATGGCTGAGAGGTCACCTACTATTGGTATACCAGAAATACTTTTACCTAAAGCAACTGGTAATTTAATTTCTCTTTTAGCAAATCCATCAGCAGCAATAATTTCTCTTAGGAATACATTCTCTCTTTTTGAATTAGGAATTTCAATTCCTATTGTGTTTTTCCCTGGTATTGTAGCAACTCTTGTAGATACGGAGCTAGTATTTCGGGCTATATCATCTGCTAAATTAACTATTTTTGAAACTTTTATTCCAGACGCAGGTTCAAATTCATTTAAAGTTACTACAGGACCACAATTAATTCTTTTAATTTTACCCTCAACCCCAAAATCAAGTAAAATTTTTTCAAGAAATTCTGAGTTTTTGCTTAGCTCAGAATTATCTACATTTCTTCTATTTGTTACGTCTGGATTTTTTTCTAAAAAACTTATTGTAGGTAATTTAAAATTTGTTATTCCTTTAACCTCTTTATTATTAGCAAAAGGTAAAATTGGTTGTCGTTCCTTTAGTAAACTACTAGTAGAAATTTTTATATCCGAATTTAAAGGTTGATCATCTACATTATTATTGTCTTTCTCACTTCTATGTGAAAGTTCAAATATTTTTTTAATAATTACATAAGGTAATAATATAATTTTAGTAAATTCCTTAATTTTTATATTTAAACTTAATACAAAAAATAAAAAAGAAATCGACAAAAGTGAAAAAAATAAATATTTATTTTCATTTATATCTATTAATGAATAAAAATTTTCTTTGACAATGCGTCCTATGAAACCGCTATTACCATTATCAATTAACCAAAAAGAATCATAATAGAAAATATTAACAAAAGTAGTACCAAATATGATATAAATTAAAATAAAAAAAATTCTTAATAAAAAATTTTCAATCTTTTTATCTATAATTAGTTTCAGCCCCCAGTAAAATAGATTTAAAACAATAAAAAAAGAAATAAATCCGACAGACTGAAGAAATAAATCGGAAATTACACTTCCATAGAATCCACCAAAATTTTTAATATCTATGCTTTCTGGTGTATAAATAAAATTAGGATCTCCAGGTGAGTAGCTGACAATTGATAAAAAAACGAAAATGCTAAATACTATTAATGAAGCACCGAAAAACTCAATTAGTCTATTTTTAAAAAAGTTATTAATTTTTACTAAATTGTCTGAATTCATAATTTATTTAAGTTCGCTAATTAACTTTGTATCATTTATTAATAATTGTTAAAATTAATTAATAATTAATAAAAAATAAAAAGATGAAAAAACAAAAAATTTGCATAATAGGTGGTGGTCTAACTGGCTTACTAACCGCTATAACTCTTTCAAAACTTAATGTTAAGATAGACTTAATAGATAGTAAAAAAAAAGCAAATTTAAAATCTAATAGAACTATTGCTATTTCACAGAGTAACTATGATTTTTTGAAGAAACAAAATATTTTTAAGCTTTCGAATCTCTTCTGGCCTTGCTCAGAGATGAAACTATACACAAAAGAAAAAAATAAAAAATCTAGCAAAGTCTTTGAATTAAAAGATAGCCATCTTCCTGGAAAAAAAATTTTATACATAGCAAAAAATTCAGAAATAATACAACACATGACTAAAATTATTAAAAAGGATAAATTGATTTCATTTAAAAATAAAAAAAAAACTTGTTCAATTTCTTCTTCTGGATTATTAAAAAGTGTAAAGTATGCTGATAACAGTTCTAAGTATAATCTAATTATTATTTGTACTGGAAATAATTCAAGTTTAGTAAAAAATTATTTTAAAAACCAGTTATTTGAGAAATCTTATAAAGAAGTATCATTTACGGGTTTGATAAAACACAAATCAATTAAAAATAATATTGTTAGGCAAATTTTTTTAGATAATGAAATTTTGGCACTACTTCCGATTTCAAATAATAGCACATCTATAGTTTGGTCCGTAAAGAAAAAAACAATCTATAAAGATAAAATAAATCTTTTTTTTAAAAAAAATATAAAAATTTATGCGACACCTTTTTTAAAAAAAATAAAATTTTTACAAAATATAGAGCAAAGAGATCTAAGCTTATCGATTAGAAAAAAGTACTATAGAGATAGAATGATTTTATTTGGAGATGCTTTACATGTGGTGCACCCTTTAGCTGGCCAAGGTTTTAATATGGTAATTAGAGATTTAATTAAATTAGAAAAAATTTTAAAAAACAATATTAACTTAGGATTAGATATTGGAAGTTCAGATATTTTGTCAGAATTTTCAAAGGAAACAAAATCAAGAAATTTTGCTTATTCTATGGGTATTGATTTTATAAGAAATAGTTTTTCTCTAGAAAAAGAAAATTTTAAAAATTTAAGAAACGTAATAATTAAAAAATTAAATAAAAACAATTTTGCAAAAAAAATATTTTATAATATTGCAGACAAAGGATTTAAATTTTAATATAATGTATTTTTATATTAAACAAATTAGTATTGATTAAAATCTATAATAAAATTTAAAATAACTATTAGTGAAACATAAATGAACATATTAATTTATATTTTAAAAAGACTTAGAATCATTTTTAAGTCCTTAGGTAAAAATGAACATAAAATAAATAACTTTATTAAATTTTTATTTTGGAAAAAAAGAAATGATATTGATAAATTAAATTATAACGATGAGATAAATAACCAACCGCTTGATATTGATAAAGTAAAAAAAATGTTACCTAAAAAATTAGCAATATGCGTGACCTTTTTTTATAACGAAAAAAAAATAAGTATACTTAAAAATACTTGTAGTGAGTTTAATAATCTGGCTCAAGAAGTTGATGTTACGATTATTACTAATGAAAGTAGTGATGAAAAATTAGCAAATCTTAAAAGTAGTTTAGAAGATGTCTTAAATTTTTTTAGCATTCATGTTGCCAAAGACTTGCAGCATCCAAAATTTTTACCATGGTCACACTTAGTTGTAATGAGAAGTAAAATATCTGATAATAGTTTTACTCACTTCATGTATTTAGAAGATGATATTAAAGTATCTCCTAAAAATATAATTTATTGGATTAATGCAAGAAATGCTCTCAAGACTTTTAATCTCATTCCTTCATTTGTTAGGACTGAAATAAATTTTATAGATAATGAAACATATGTTGTCGATTCAACAAAAAAAAACAACTTTAAAAAAACACCAAGAGTTTACTCCCTAAAAAATAATATGGCATTCGTAAACTTACTATTTCCTCATCAGCCATTATATTTTTTTGATAAAGAATTAATGAATGAATATTTTAATGGCCCACCAAGTGATCCTGATTTTGCTATTCCAGCAGCTAAAGATCATTATCAAGGAATTGTAGAAAGATTAGATTTAATGCTGACCTATCATAACGTACCCAAAGGTTTTTTCCATCGAGCTGTAGTACCTGTAGATATTAGAAAAAGAGCTATAAAAAACTATTGTTTAGTTGAACACTTGTCAAACAAATATACTAATCAAGATTCAAATTTTGGCGTAATAAAAGTTAAAGATTTATTTTTTTAATATCTACATATTTTACTCTACTTTCTTTCTATTTAATTATATTTATAAAAATTAATTTGCATATTCTGTTATTATTTTAATATGCGGGTCTAGCTCATTGGTAGAGCGAATCGTTGCCAACGATTAGGTAGAGGGTTCGATTCCCTTGACCCGCTCCAAAAGTTTCACTTCATAATAGTTCTGGTCGCCTTGTAGTCGCTATTCGTTTCAACAAACGAAAGGACGAAACAATATGTACATAAGAAAACGTAGGGACAAATGGCAATCGATCGTGCAGGTAAAAGGACACCCAAAGATATCTAAATGTTTTGTATCTAAAACAGATGCGAAACGTTGGAGCAACCAGATCGAGCTAAAACTAAGACGTGAAGATGGAGGGATTGCAAAAATAAAATACCCTTTATTTAACGAAATAGGGTTGAGATATATTGCGGATGTCTCATCTACTAAACGTGGATTTATTAATGAACGTAATATTATTAAATCTCTAATGCGTGAAGCATGGTCAGCTTATCCAATAAATAAGATCACACCTGATGCCATTGGAAAGTTTAGAGATAAGCAGTTAAAGACGATAACTGGAACTAGCATCAATCGAAAGTTAGATGTTATCTCTACAATATTTACTACCTGCAAAAAGGAATGGGGTTATCCTGCTCCTAATCCAGTGTTGTCAATTAGAAGACCTAAGAAAGCTGAGCCACGATCCAGAAGATTAAAAGACTCGGAACTTAATCTTTTAATCAAGGGTAATCACACCAACGAAATGATGCGAACTATAATGCAGATAATGTTGGAGACGGGTATGAGATCAGGAGAG
>LWDU01034425.1_pt1 | contig 36379 bp, 40 predicted proteins | sample 727161 | NCBI WGS metagenome assembly LWDU01 (sample SAMN04566230, study PRJNA314399) | hydrothermal vent metagenome | isolation source: deep sea hydrothermal plume seawater | place: Mexico: Gulf of California, Guaymas Basin | collected 2004-07-11 | reverse complement strand
CATTAACGTCCATTTCTTTATAGATAATATGTTATTAAATTCATCTTTTTTACTAATTGTTATTACAGGATTAATAAGACTTCCATATGATTTTGGTGGGGCAACAGGAAGAGCATCACTATATTTATACATTATTGTTGCAAGTATAAGTGGGCCTATAAATGACAGTATAATTAGTAACAAATATAATTTTGTTTTTACTTGAAGATAATAATCTGTTTTTTTATCCATCTTTATTTCTTAAAAAAAATATTATTGTCATAACTAGAAATGCAAGTGCTAAACTAAACCATTGAAATGCATATCCTAGATGCTTATTGCTATCCATATAAACTATTTCCCACTCCCTATTAAAACCAAATTCATTATTTTTACCAAGTCTAAATATTACTCCACTCAGCAATAAATCTTTTTCTGAAATATCGTTATTAATTTCTTGAAAATCAATTGCTTGCAATAATCTTGGCCATTCTTTATTTGTTGATATCTCTCCAATAGTATAACTCTCATCTTTTGGGTAAATATACCCATTAATTTCCTGTGCATTTTTATCAATTTTTTGATTATTTAAATAATTAAAATTATTAATTATTTCAGACCGTGCACCTTTAATTGGCAGCCAGCCTCTGTCTACAATTATTATTTCACCCCCTTTCTCAAGCTGAAATGGTGTTACTACATTGAATCCTAGTTGATTATTCTTGATCTTATTGTCTATAAGAAATATTTTATTTAAGTATCGTCCTTTTATTTTACAATTTATAAAATGTAGCTTTTTTATATCTCTATTTTTAAATGTCTGTAATGACTTTACTGGAGATAACTGCCTATCTTTATATAATTCAACTATACTATCTTTTTGATTTGCTCTATCTATTTGCCAAAATCCTAAACTTATAAATAAGGATATACATGATAGAAAAATAATGCTAGAAAGTAATTTAAGTTTCATAAACAAAAAAATTTATTATTAATGTTTAAAATTATATTTATATTCTTGTTTCTATTAATCATAATAAGTTTATTTGGTTCATTATTTTTCTTAATAAAAGATAAGGGTAACAAAAATAGAGTTGTAAATGCACTAAAAATAAGAATAGGGTTATCTATCCTATTATTTATTATATTAATAATTATGTATAAGTATGGTTATATCCAGCCGCACGGCATAAAAAACTAACTAAATCCAATATACAAATATAAAAAGCCCTAACCAAACTACATCAACAAAATGCCAGTACCAAGCAACCGCTTCAAATGCAAAATGATTTTTTGGATTAAAATGACCACGAATTGACCTTCCTAAAATCACACACAACATAATTGTTCCGATAGTTACATGAAAACCATGAAATCCAGTTAACATAAAAAAAGTTGACCCATATATGCCGCTACCTAAATTTAAGTTTAACTCAGTAAAAGCATGCCCATATTCAATCGCCTGAAAAATCATAAAAACCGAACCAAGAGCTACAGTTAAGAATAAACCAGCAATTAATTGACCTCTTTTCATTTCTTTTAAAGCATGATGAGCCCATGTTAATGTTAAACCACTAGTTAATAATATAGCCGTATTAAGTGCTGGAAGTCCCCATGCACTCATATGTTCAAATTTACCACCAATTTCGCCTGGACCATTGGCTGTCTGAGGCCAAACAGCTTCATAATTAGGCCATAAAAAAGTGTTTGTTGCTAAGCCTGTTCCCTCACCACCAAGCCAAGGCAAAGAATATGATCTAACATAAAAAAGTGCGCCAAAAAAAACAGCAAAAAACATTACTTCTGAGAAAATAAACCAAACCATTCCCCATCTAAAAGATGAATCAACTTGTGAATCGTAAATTCCCCTTTCACTTTCAGATACCACTGTACTAAACCATCCGACGATCATAAAAATAACAATAGCTAGTCCAATAAATAAAATATATTTACCTATATCGTTTCCATTCAATAAAATTGAACCTCCAACCATTGTAGTGCAAACACCTATTGATGCTATGATTGGCCAATTACTTCCATGAGGTATGTAATAACTTCCTGACTCTGACATTTTTATTTATCCCCTTTATTCTAATTAATCTTTTTTAGAAACTTTAACTAAATCAAAAAATGTATATGATAAAGTTAATGTTTTTATTCTTACTGGTAATTTCTCGCTTACAGAAAAATATAATGGCAGTTTAACAACTTCTCCTGGTTCGATAATCTGTTTTTCAAAACAGAAACACTTAATCTTATTTAAATATATTGATGCCTCATTAGGAGAAACGCTTGGTATCGCCTGACCTTCTATAATTGAACTAGATTTATTCCTAACTAAAAAATAAGTGCTATATACTTTGCCAGGTGAGATTGTCATTTCAAATTCCGATGGCTTAAAATCTATTTTGTCTTTATTTATACTAATCTTTTCTGAATGTTGTTCAGTTTTTTCTCTTAAATTAGAGGTGTTTCCGTTTAAACCTGTTACATCACATATAACGTTATATAATGGCACTAAAGCAAAAGAAAATAAAAACATACTAAAACATACAATAATTAGTTTCTTTGCTGTTTTTACGTTCATCTTCATGTCTTTCATTTTTATTTACCTATTAGATACAATGAAATAAAAACTTACATATATAGTTAAAGCTACTATAGCTAAAATTATTGTTGTTATTTTTATTTTCTTTTTTATTTCCAAAAAATTCTCCTGACCCATATTTAGCATTATTTTACTACAGGCGGCGTATTAAAAGAGTGATAAGGAGGTGGAGAAGGTAATGTCCACTCCAAACCATCAACGCCATCCCAAACTATATAAAAATAATATTTGTGCAATACCATAACCAAAAGCGCCAATGCTAGCAATCATATTATAATCTGCAAATTGAAGTGAATAGTCCGGAATCCTTCTTGGCATTCCTGCAAGCCCTACAAAATGCATTGGGAAAAAAGTTAAATTTACAAAAAAAGTTGAAAGCCAAAAATGTATTTTTCCTAAAGTTTCAGGGTACATATTCCCAGTCCATTTAGGGAGCCAATAATAACATGCTGCCATAATTGCAAATATAGATCCTGGAACTAATACATAGTGAAAATGAGCAACTACAAAATACGTGTCATGATATTGAAAGTCTGCAGGAGTTATAGCCAACATTAATCCTGAAAATCCCCCGATAGTAAACATCACTATAAACGCAATTGCAAATAACATTGGTGTTTCAAATGTCATCGCTCCTTTCCACATAGTTGTCACCCAATTAAATACTTTAACTCCTGTAGGAACAGCAATTAACATGGTTGCGAACATAAAAAATAATTCCCCTGCAAGAGGAATCCCAACTGTGAACATATGATGAGCCCAGACAATAAATGACAAGAAAGCTATAGATGCTGTCGCATAGACCATTGAGCTATATCCAAACAAAGGTTTTCGAGCAAAAGTTGGAATAATGCTGGAAACTACTCCGAAAGAAGGAAGAATTAAAATATAAACTTCAGGATGGCCAAAAAACCAAAAAATATGCTGAAACATAACAGGATCTCCACCACCAGCCGCATTAAAAAAACTAGTTCCAAAAAACTTATCTGTGAGAAGCATTGTTACTCCACCAGCTAATACAGGCATTACAGCTATAAGTAAGAATGCAGTAATTAACCAAGTCCAAACAAAAAGTGGCATTTTCATTAATGTCATGCCTGGTGCTCTCATATTTAAAATAGTAGCTATAACATTTATAGCGCCCATGATTGATGAAAGCCCCATAAAATGAATTGAAAAAATTAAAAATGGAAACGCATCACCTGTTTGTAAGCTTAATGGAGGATATAAAGTCCATCCTCCAGCAGGTGCACCACCATCCATCCATAATGTTGAAAGAAGCATTGAAAATGCAAATGGTAAAATCCAGAAGCTCCAATTATTCATTCTAGGTAAAGCCATATCTGGGCCACCAACCATCATAGGAATTAACCAGTTAGCTAATCCTGTAAATGCAGGCATAACAACTCCAAAAATCATAACAAGCGCGTGCATTGTCGTCATAGAATTAAAGAACTGAGGGTCAACAAATTGAAGTCCAGGTTGAAAAAGTTCTGAACGGATAATTAATGCCATGAAGCCGCCTATAAAAAACATTATCATAGCAAACCATAAATATAATGTTCCAATATCCTTATGGTTTGTAGTTCTTATCCATCTCATAATACCTGATGGATGATCATCATGATGCGTATCTTTTACAACCGAACTCATAATATTTCTCCTTTTTATTTAATTTTGGCAACCCCAGATGTCTTAACCTTTCTAGCAGTTAACCATTTTTCATATTCATCCTCTGTAACAGCTTTAATAACTATTGGCATAAAACCATGATGTCTTCCGCATAATTCAGCACAACTACCTCTATAGATTCCTGGTTTATTTATTATTGTAGACATCTCATTTATGTACCCTGGTATTGCATCCCTCTTTAATGCTAAGTCTGGAACCCACCATGCATGCAAAACATCATTAGAAGTTAACAAAAATCTTATTTTTTTATTAATTGGAACAACAAGTTCATTGTCCACTTGTTGTAAATAATTAACGTTCTTGCTTTTCTTATTATAAATTTCGCTATATGGAGTAGATAATTTACTATAATAAGAAATGCCTGTATTTAAATATTCGTATTGCCACAACCATTGATAACCAGTAATTTTAATATGTATTTCAGAATCACTATGATCGTACATCTTTATTAATGTTTTGGTAGCAGGAACAGCCATTCCAATTAAAATTATAAAAGGAACAATAGTCCATATAAATTCTAATTTTGTACTTTCATGCCAAGTTGCTGGTGTCACTCCTTTTGATTTTCGATGCATTAATATAGACCAAAACATTGCTCCAAAAACAATAACTCCGATAACAACGCAAATCCAAAGTATTAACATATGTAGACCAAAAACTTCATTACTAATATCAGTAACGCCCTTAGGCATATTTAGATCCAGCCAGCCAGCTTGAGCAGGTAATACCGAAATATTAATCATCACAAAAATTAAAAATTTGTTTAAATAGCGCATTATTTGTTCCTTTTTTTAAGTGAAGTGTTTAGCATAGCTGCAAGCTTTAATCTTTCTTTGTCTTCCAACATAACTCCGATTTCCATTTCCCTTCCTTTATATCTTATAAACAACCTATGAGGATGACCTCTAAGCTTCGGTTTACTCAAAACTATAGATGACCAATATTTATTTACCTCAAAAAATCCTTTATTTTTCCTATATTTTGAAGATATATTGACTTTATCCTCAAAAATCTGAATCTTCTCGCACATTGAATTATTATGGCAGCAATATAATAGCATAACTGCTAATAAAATCATCTCCACTCCAGCAAATGGGAGTATTACCCAATAACCTTTATACGAGAATCCTATTGCAATAGATAAAGAAATAAAGCTTATTAAAGATATAAATATAACGCTGTCTCGAAAAGATAATGAGTTATTGCCACTAATTATATATTCTTCACAACCATCGATTTTCTTTGCAATCATATTATTAACTATATTAGAAAAAACCTTAATATTAATCTATAACAAAATTATACAAAGATTATATCAAATTTACATGAATCGAATAATTTTAAAAGTTACTATATCTATGTAATCACTCGAGGATAATGTATCTGGCATATTATAGTAACTAATTTAAAAAAACTCAGTCAATACCCCATTTATATGCATCTTCTTTTGCTATAGCAAAAAACAAATAAACATCAATTAATAGTGTTAATAAAAAGGTAACCGCAGTTAAAAAAGCCCAAACAAGGTCATCATGATGCTCATTCACTCCTATACTTTCTAACAAATAATATATTGAATATGTAAATATTAATATTACAAATAAAGCAATTTTTACTCTCATTTTTCACTCCCTTCGCATAACGGCATGTCTGTCCAACCTGCTTTGTAATTCATCTTTCCTGCAATAATTTTCTCGCCCTCAGAAGCTCTTTCTTCGTCCCATTTTGCTAGATGTGGTTTTATAAAAGATTCCCAAACTGGCGGCACTATTATCATTGATAACATGGCGTAATAACCTAGACCAGTATCAGGTGCATCACATTTATTTAATTCCCAGAAGTGAGTTTCACCTCTATCATGATGATCGGCCTGTAAACCAATTTCTATAAAACCCCATTGAGTCCAAGGAGAGCTGTGAACATCCCAAGAATGCCTATAGTCAATTGGAGAACCTGTCTCTCTAATTAATCCATAGTGCTCTAAATAATTTAAAACCTCTAATTCAAATGAAGAAATAATCCATGTTATCAACATTATAAGTAATCCTACCCACCCTCCAATAAACCAAAATAAAAATATAGTAGGCAAACTCATTGCATATCCTCTTAGCCATCTATTGCTAAAAGACAAAAATGGTTTTCCTAATCTCTGGAGACGATGTTGCTCCATTACGTAAAGGAATCTTGACTGTCCAAAATGAGAAAGTAACCAATGAGAATAAATAGTTCTTCCCCTAGGTGCAGTCGCAGGATCATCTTCACACCCAAGTTCTAGATGGTGGTTATAAACATGCGCATAACAAAAATGCGCTATTCCAGTTAGCGCCATCATCCATCTTGATAATATGAATGTAGGGCCTTTTGTATGAGCAAGCTCATGGCCAAACATAATTCCAAGACCAAGAAAAATACCAGAAGAAATAGCTGCACCTACTAATTCTGCTCCAGTTGTACCCATTTGTATTGGTAACCCATAAAGACTTATAACCTCAAAATCAATATGATTTATATAGCTATAAACTCTATATGCTAATGCTAATTGTATGACTACAAACACAGGATACTGAAACCACATCATAGTTTTTAACAAACTTTCTATGCCATAGTTTTCACCATTTTCATCAGTACCAGCTGCTTGTGCATTACAAAAACTTAATTTGCTTGATACCCAATCAATAAGAATTGATGAAACTAATAATGATAATCCAAGCCAACAATATGTTCCTCCAATAATTATACTTATAGCCGTTAAAAATATTAACAATGGTGTTAAAAAATATCTAATATTAATCAAAAACTTTTTCATTTATTTATTTCTCTCTTTTATTAGCAATAATTAATGCTTGTTTCTAAAAATCACCTATTCTTACAGAAGATAATTTTTTGTTTTCTATATCAGTTTTGTTGGGCAAATTATCATAAGCAACGATTTCTTGACCACATTGACTTTTTCTTGATTTAATTCTTTGGAGCCAATCCTGAATATTCTTTTTATTATCTATCAAATCCTCATAATCACTAATTAATATAAAATGAATATAGGCAGTCCAATGAAGATCAGCGAAAGTATATTTGTTACAAACTATATATTTATTATTTTTAAGTTGCTTATCCAGAGCATCTAAATATAAATTTATTTTTTCTAATGAATCTTTTGTTAAAGTATGTTTGTCTTTTCGTTTACCAACATTGCCATATATAAGTTTGCAAACAGAATCGGAGAAAGCAACATTTGCAATATCTACCCAATAATTTTGTATCGCAGCAAGTTGAGCGTTTTTAAGCTCCAATGAATATCCTAGCCCTCTTGCATCTATAAAAGCCACAATTGCTTCTGATCCACTAATTATAAAATCTGATTCTCTTAGAGCTAATGTTTCGCCCTTCATTTCATCAAATTGTGAGTCATTTAAATTTTCTAAAGCGTAACAGTTCATTTCCATTCCCTGCTCGCCAGCTGCTAAAATACATTTGTAAGTTTCCGGATTTGATACTGAACCAATCAAATCTAGAACATATTGCGTTTTTTTCATATCTCCATCAGCTCCATACGCATCAACTGATATAGCAATATCATCAAATAATTCTTTCATGCTATTTTCCTTTCTTTAAGAAGTTTATAAAATTCACCATCAATCATTGACTCTGTATTTTGATTAGGCACAAGTGAAAACATTTTTTTTAACCAAACACCAATATTTTTATATTTAACTAAATCATTATTTGAAATCATAGTAAATCCAAATAAATATATATCTGCTAGAGTTAATTCATCACCAGCGATAAATTTGTACTTTTCCAACTGCTGATCTAATAAAAATAATAGTTTTTCTTTTTCACTATCAATATTAATTACCCATAAAACTTTTTCTATTAAAGATATATAGTATTTCTCTTTTGCCAAGATACGTGCTTTTCTTGGTTCTATTTTTGGTTTAGACCCAATAATATTTAAATATGTTAAAACAGGGAATATTCGACATATTGCAAATTTACCATCTATTAATGAAGGCAAGGTATTCGTGCCAATTAAAGCGCTATATTCTGAGCCCTCGGCTGGATCTACCCACTCAACATCTATATCTATTTGTCTATATGAAGATAAAAAAATGGCAGAACAAGAGCCTGGATCCTCGGCTGCACAATATAGTTTTATTTTATCTTTTTCTTTTTTCTTTTTAAAAAACATTCCCTTATTTCCTCAATTTATATATTTTTTGAAATATAACTTAAATTCATATTGGTTTTATTGATATAAATCAATTTAAAAAGAAAAGTTTTGATATAATATTTTTAAAACTATTATATAATTCATGATATGAATAATGTTACATCTACAAAAATTAAATTTCGCGATCTTAAAGTTCGTTGTGAAAATTGTTCTTTAAAAAATTTATGTCTTCCAAGATGCTTAGATATTGAAGGTCTTGAAAAACTTGATAGAATTGTAAAAACAGAAAAAATTAAATCAAAAAATAGAGCAATTTTTAAACAAGGTGAATCCTCAGGTAGCATCTTTGCGGTAAAATCAGGTTCAATAAAAACTTTTACGACAGCAAAAAATGGTGACGAACAAATTCTTGGTTTTCATTTGCCAGGCGAGCTACTTGGTTTAGATGGGCTAGATAATATGATTCATAGTTGTTCAGCATCTACTCTTGAACCAACATCTATCTGTGAATTACCAATCACAGATCTTAATATTTTGTGCGTAAAAATGCCGGATTTACAAAAACAACTTCTGAATCTTATTAGCAATGTTATATCTAGTGATCATGACATGCTATTAATGATGGCAAAGTGTGATTCTCAACAAAAATTTGCTCGATTTATTATTAGTTTAACTAAAAGATATATAGATAGAGGGATTGCACCTGACCAATATAAACTTATAATGACAAAAACTGATATAGGTAATTATTTAGGTGTAAGTAAAGAAACTATAAGTAGGCTTATAAAAAAATTTTACGAACAAGATGTTATATCGATTAAAAATAATTTAATATCTATACTTAACAAAAAAAAACTTTACGAAATTGCTAATATTTAATCAACTAATTTCATAACATCAAATTTTTTCCAGGCAGAACCATAAATTACTTCGTAAGTTGCTGGTAAATTGCCATTTTTTGCTCTAAATTTTTCATATTCTTGATACATAGCTAACATGCGATTATTACCATATAACTTTTGATTTTTATTATCATCATGCACAACTTTCGAACCAATATTTTTTAGATCTTTCTGGAGTTGAATTACGTTATTGTATTGAATTACTATTTTTTCAGCATCGACAACTGTATCCAAAAAGTTTAAATTTAACATTAAATCACCTATATCATGCATATCATAAAAATCATTAACGTGCTTCTTGTTGTCAATTTGTGCCCATGACGACCTAAGTTCTATCAATGTATCTGGACCATATGTTGAAAACAAAAATAGTCCTCCGGGTTTTAAAATACGATATATTTCTTTAAAAGATAAATTTATATCTAATTCCCAATGTAATGCAGAAGATGAAAAAACAAAATCAAACGTATTACTTTCTAATGGAATACTTTTAAAATCACCACAAATTGAAAACACATTACCTTTACTAAAAATTTTATTTTTTAGGGCTGCTAAAGAATTATCCAACATATAAAGCTCTGATTTACTATACTGATTTAATAAATATTCAGTGCTTAGTCCTACTCCTGCTCCTAAATCTATAATCTTTCTAGGAGATATATTAATAAGAGAGAGTCTTTGCATTAATCTACTTATTACCTCTTTTTGAACAATTGCAGATTCCAAATAATTAGAAGAAATAATTTTTTTTTCGTTTTTCATTACATAAATTCATTTATAATTTTAAAAAATTCGTCACTATTACTTAGAAAAGGAATATGCGAAGAACAAGGTAAAACCTTTACAGTAGACAAAGGCTCTAATAATTTTATATTATTTTTAGGTGTTATATTATCGTCATCACCATATATATATAGATTTTTTATTTTTTTATTTGTGGCAAAATCTTTGTAATTAGAATTTTGTATAATATCTAACCCAAGGTTTAAAGTTTTCAAGCTTACATAATTCATTTCATTAATATTAGATATTATTTCCTTATATACATTTTTTTTGTTAACTACTTGCCCAATTATTAATAAATAAAAATTTTTTAAAGCCTTTTCTTTGTTGTTTTTTAAATCTTTCTTTAATTTTATAATTGTATTTTTTTCAAAACCAAAATCCCATTCTTTGCTTTTCATAAATGTTGGTGCATAAGAAATATAAATTATTGCTTTAGTGCTAGATTTACTTATTTTCTCTATTTCCTTTGCAAGAAAACAGCCTAAAGACCATGAAATTATTAAATCTACATCCTTATAGTCATTTATAACCTTTTTTGCAGCAATTTTTAGATCTCCATCAGAGCCCTCAATATAACTATATAAATTAAGAAAATAACAAGTATCAAGATAGAAAAATTTTTTAGCAAAATTTATCCAAATCTTATCTGTTACTCCCCAACCATGAATAAAAAGTATTTTTTTATATTTTTCTCTAATTTTATCTTTATAATCTAACATATTAAATAATGATTATTTTAAATAACAGAAGGTAACATTTGAACACAATTCTCATTGCTTTTATTCTACTATTCCCCATCTGCTATATCATTGGGTCTGTTAATAGCTCAATAATTCTCTCAAGAATATATAAGTTGCCTGATCCTAGAGATTATGGCTCAAAAAATCCTGGTGCAACAAATATATTACGTTCTGGCAATAAAATTTTATCTCTTCTTATATTACTATTAGACATATTAAAAGGATTTTTACCAGTATTAATAGCTTATTACATTATAGAAGATAAATTATATGTCCAAGTTGCTGGCGTCATTGCAGTTCTTGGACATATATATCCTATTTTTTACAAATTTAAAGGTGGTAAAGGTGTTGCAACAGCTTTTGGAGCAATTCTAGGATTTGACATAATCTTAGGCTTAATCTGTATGATTACATGGTTAATAACAGCATTCCTATTTAGGTACTCTGCTTTATCTGCTATAGTCTCATTTACTTTTTTACCGATATATACTTGGTTAAGTTATGAAATTTTATTAATAACGCTAGTATATTTAATTTTAACAGTTGTAGTAATATATAAGCATAAAACAAATATTCACAACCTTTTAAATAACAAAGAAACAAAGATTGGCAACAAAAATTAACAATAATTCTAGAAAACATTTAGCAAATGCTATAAGAGCACTTTCTATGGACGCTGTTGATAAAGCTAATTCTGGGCACCCTGGTATGCCTTTAGGCATGGCTGACATAGCAGAGGTGCTATGGAACGATTATTTAAAATATAACCCAAACAACCCAAACTGGGCCAATAGAGACAGATTTGTATTATCTAATGGGCATGGGTCAATGTTGCTATACAGTCTTCTTCATCTTACAGGATATGATTTAAGTCTAGATGAGATCAAAAGTTTTAGGCAGCTTCATTCAAAAACTCCAGGACATCCTGAATCTCACGTAACTAAAGGAGTTGAAACAACTACAGGGCCATTAGGACAAGGCTTATCAAATGGAGTTGGTATGGCAATAGCAGAAAAAACACTTGCAGCTCAATTTAATAAAAAAGATATAGAAATTATAAATCATCATACATATGTATTTACTGGGGATGGTTGCCTTATGGAAGGCATCTCACATGAAGTTTGTTCCTTAGCGGGAACATTAAAATTAAATAAACTGATTGTTTTTTATGATGATAATGGAATTTCGATAGATGGAAAAGTAGACGGCTGGTTTACTGATGATACAGCTAAAAGATTTGAGTCATATAATTGGAATGTAATAAATAATGTTGATGGTCACTCTTCTGAAGAATTAATAAAAACTTTAGAAAAAGCACTTCAATCAAAAAATAAACCAACATTAATATGCTGTAAAACAAAAATTGGATTTGGCTCACCAAATAAAGAAGGTAAAGAAAGTTCACATGGTGCTCCTCTTGGAGATAAAGAAACAAAATTAACAAAAAAAGTGATTGGTTGGGATTATGGTTCTTTTGAAATACCTAAAGATGTTTATGAATCTTGGGACAAAAAAGAAAAAGGCTCTAATTTAGAGGATGAATGGAATAATAATTTCAAAATATATAAAGAAAAATATCCAAAAGATGCATATGAATTTGAAAGAAGAATATCTTCAGAATTAAAAGACAACTGGATATTAAAATCACAAGAATACATAAAAACTTGCAATGAAAAAAAAGAAAATATTGCCACTAGAAAAGCTTCACAAAATGCTATTGAAGCATACGCAAAAATTTTACCAGAAATGATTGGGGGTTCTGCTGATCTTGCGGCATCAAACTTAACAATGTGGTCTGGCTCTAAGGATATTAAAGAGTTCTTTGATGGTAATTATATTAATTATGGTGTTAGGGAATTTGGTATGTCAGCAATCATGAATGGGATCAGTTCTTACAAAGGATTTATTCCTTACGGTGGAACTTTTTTAACATTCTCTGACTATGCAAAAAATGCAATTCGGATGTCAGCAATTATGAGTTTAAAAAATATTTTTGTTTTTACGCATGATTCTATTGGTTTAGGTGAAGACGGTCCAACACATCAGGCTATAGAGCATATAAATAGCTTAAGAGATATTCCAAATACAACCGTAATTAGACCATGTGATACCATAGAAGCAGCAATAGCGTGGAAATATGCAATCGAGAATAATTATGGGCCAACATGTTTGATACTGTCTAGACAAAATTGTGAATTTCAAGAAAGAACTAACGAACAAATAGCTTTATCTAACAAAGGCGCTTACGTATTAAAAGATGCAAAAAATTTAGATGTAATTCTAATAGCAACAGGAAGTGAAGTTGGGATAACAATGAATGCTGCTAAAGAATTAGAGAGAGAAGGAATTAATACTAGGGTTGTTTCAATGCTATCAACTGAAATTTTTGAGAAGCAGAATGATGATTATAAAGAAGAGGTTTTGCCTGCAAAAATAAAAAACAGGATCTCAATAGAAGCTGGGTCTACTTCATTTTGGTACAAATATGTTGGATTAAATGGGGATACTATCGGTATTGATTCTTTTGGAGAATCAGCACCTGGCGGTGAGTTATTAAAATATTTTGGTTTCACACAAAAGAATATAATAGACCGAGTTAAATTAATGCTTAAAAAATAGATATAGGAAATTATCATGACAATTAATATAGGAATAAATGGCTACGGAAGGATTGGTAGAAATATTCTCAGAGCTTTATATGAATCAAACCAACATAAGAATCTTCAGATAGTTGCAATCAATGATGTAGGAGATAATGCTGTAAGTGCGCATTTAACAAAATATGACTCTGCGCATGGGAAATTTAATAAAGAGGTAACTGCTGAAGGTAATTTTATGTATGTTGATGGAGATAAAATTAACATTACGTCTGAAAGAGACCCAAGTAAAATAAATTGGGGGAAATATAATGTTGATGTAGTTTTTGAATGTACTGGAAAATTCAATTCAAAAGAAGAAACGCTTATTCATATTAAAAATGGCGCAAAAAAAGTAATAATTTCAGCTCCAGGGGAAAATGTTGATGCGACTATTGTTTATGGAGTCAATGAAAATATTCTTTCCAAAAAACATCAAATTATCTCAAATGCCTCTTGCACTACTAATTGTATTGCTCCAGTTATAAAAGTTTTAAATAATAATATAGGCATTGAACATGGGCTTATAACAACAATTCATTCATTTACTAATGACCAAAGATTAACTGATGCAAACCATAAAGATATAAGAAGAGCTAGAGCTGCAACTCAGTCCATGATACCTACTAAAACAGGGGCAGCAAAAAACGTAGGCTTGGTTATACCAGAATTACAAGGAAAACTTGATGGGCATGCAGTTCGTATTCCAACTGTAAATGTGTCCGTTGTTGACTTAGTAATTAGAACAAAAAAAGAAACCTCAGTAAGTGAAATAAACGAAATAATTTTAAATGCTTCAAAAAATGAAATGAAAGGAATAATTGAATTTAATGATATACCCTTAGTTTCTACAGATTTTAATCATAATCCAGCTTCGTCAATATATGACTCGAACCTAACTAAAGTAATGGAAAAAAAATTAGTAAAAGTTTATGTCTGGTATGACAATGAGTGGGGGTTCTCAAATAGGATGCTAGATGCCACATTAGCTTTAATGAATGCAAAATAATGTCTGAATTTAACGAACTTGTTAATATTGATATAAAAAATAAGCACATATTGCTTCGAGAAGATCTTAATGTGCCTATTACTAATAACCAAATAACAAATGACAAAAGAATTAAAGCCGCTCTTCCAACTATTGAATATGCTTTATCCCAAGGCTCAAAAATAGCCATATTGTCTCATTTAGGAAGACCGAAAGAAGGAAAATATAATAAAGATTATAGCTTAGAACCAATTGCTTTAAGATTATCTGAGCTTTTAGGTTTAAAAGTCTACTTTGAAAAAGAGCCTTTAAATATTAAGCCTCCAACATACGAAAATGATATTACTCTTTATGAAAATACAAGGTTTTTAGTTGGTGAAAAAGCAGGCAGTGATGAGCTTGCAAAAAACATTGCTACGAATTGCGATGTTTTTGTAATGGATGCTTTTGGTGCATCACATAGAAGACACTGCTCTACATACACTTTAGCAAAATACATCCCTGTGACTTGCGGAGGTCTTCTTTTAATCAAAGAAATTGTAAATATAAATAAAATATTTGATAATCCAAAAAAACCTGTTTTAGCTATAATTGGAGGATCTAAAGTATCAACAAAATTAAATATTTTAAAATCCTTAATAAAAAAAGTTGACTCAATTATTGTTGGGGGATGTATTGCTAATACATTTTTACTTAACGAAAATTTTTCAGTTGGTAATTCTCTCGTTGAAAAAGACATGGTAGAAGATGCGCAGGAAATTATTGATTTAACAAAAAAATACAAAGTGAATTTTCCTTTGCCAATTGATGTTATATGTGAACAAAACACAGAAATAACTTTAAAAGAAATAAATGATATAAATACTTCAGAAGTAATAAAAGACATTGGTTCAAAAACCATTACAATTTATAAAAAATTTATTGAAGAAGCTGGTACAATATTATGGAATGGCCCAGTTGGTGTTTTTGAAGAAACTCTATTTGAAAATGGCACAAAAGAAATAGCTAAATCCATAGGAAAAGCTAAAGGCTCAACAATTGCAGGAGGAGGAGATACAATTTCTGCTATTGAAAAATTTATAAATATTGATGATATAGACTATATTTCAACTGGCGGTGGGGCCTTCTTAGAATTTTTAGAAGGAAATAAATTACCTGGAATAGAAATAATTAAAAAATTATGACAGCAATTAATGATCACATATATAGGCAAACTAAAATTATTGCCACACTAGGCCCTTCCACATCCTCAAGAGAATCAATTGAAGGTTTAATAGATGCAGGAGTAGATTTAGTAAGATTTAATTTTTCTCATGGTGACAAAGAAACTCATATAGAAAGAGCTAAATTAGTTAGAAAAATTACAGAAGAAAAACGTTATCATGTCGGTATTGTGGGTGATTTACAAGGCCCAAAAATAAGAATAACAAGATTTATAAATTCAAAAATTAAATTAATAAATAATGCAAAATTTACTATAGATGATCAACATGCGTTTGATAAAGGCACAGAAGAGATCGTTGGGACAACATATAAAGGTCTTGCTAATGAACTTAATGTTGAAGACATACTTCTTTTAGATGATGGAAGAATCGAGTTGAGTGTTGAAAAAATTTCTGGTTCAAAGATTATAACTAAAGTAATTCACGGTGGTCTTTTGTACGATTCAAAAGGGCTTAATAGAAAAGGTGGTGGGCTGTCTGCCTCAGCTATAAGCGAGAAAGATATAAATGACATTAAGTTGGCTGCTGAGATTGGTGTAGATTACCTTGCTGTATCATTTGCAAGAGAAGCATCAGATATAAATCTTGCGAGAAAACTATTAAAAGAATCTGGGAATAATGGTGGAATAATTGCAAAAATTGAAAGAGCGGAAGCTATTGAAAATATAGATGAAATCATTATTGCATCAGATGCAATAATGATTGCAAGAGGAGATCTTGGTGTAGAAATTGGGGATGCGCAATTACCAGCTGTTCAAAAAGAACTTATTCAAAAAGCGAGAGATAAAGACAAAGCAGTTATTACTGCAACACAAATGATGGAATCTATGATTACAAATTCAATACCTACTAGAGCTGAAGTTTTTGATGTTGCAAACGCAGTTCTTGATGGTACTGATGCTGTAATGTTATCAAGTGAAACTGCTATGGGGGATCATCCGGTCGAAGCAGTAGAAGCTATGAGTAGAATTTGCGAAGGCTCAGAAAAAGAAAATCCAGTAACTAAAAAAAGATCAAATTATTCTATTGAAAGCAAAAAAGTTGATAGAGCTATATCTATGGCATGTATGCTTACTGCTGATAATCTAAACGCTATTGCGATTGCAGCTTTAACTGAATCAGGTTCAACAGCTTTATGGATGTCCAGAACAAACCATAGTATACCAATATTTGCCTTAACAACTCATATTGGGACTTTACGAAAAGTAACTCTGTACCGAGGCGTCTATCCCGCTAGAATTAAAACAATAGATACAAATCATGCAACTGTTAATAAAGATGCAATAAATGTTTTAACTGAACTCGGAGTTGCAAAGGAAAATGATTTAGTAATAATAACAAAAGGCGATCTTGCTGGAATTCGAGGTGGAACTAATGCTATGAAAGTTGTTACAGTTGGACACTTAACAGACGGATAAAGCAAGGAATTATTTTTATGAATATAAAAATACTTAATAAAACCGCAATAGCATTGGTTGCCAATTCAAAAGGTATTCTTGCGATGGATGAAAGCCATCCAACATGCAAAAAAAGATTTGATGATCTTAATATCAATGTTTCTGAAGAAAGCAGAAGATCTTATAGAGAAATGTTAATTACTGCAGAATCATTATTTAATTATATATCTGGTGCAATTCTGTTTGATGAAACTATTAAACAAAAAACTAAAAAAAACGTACCTTTCCCAGATCATTTAAATACCATAGGTATAATACCTGGCATTAAAGTAGATTCAGGCGCTAAACCTTTTTCATGTCATCCTAATGAAAAGATAACTGAGGGCTTAGATAATCTTCCTAAAAGAGTAGAAGAGTACAAAGCTTTAGGAGCAAGATTTGCAAAATGGCGGGCGGTTATTACCATTGGTGAAAATATACCATCAAAAGCATGCATAATAGCTAACGCTCAAGCTCTAGCAAGATATGCAAGCATTTGCCAAGAAATGGATATCGTTCCCATTGTCGAGCCTGAGGTACTAATGGATGGAGCTCACGACATAAATAAATGTTTTGAAGTTACTAACGAAACTCAATCTATTGTTTTCGAAGCTCTAGATAAGCTAGATGTAAATTTTTCCGGAATAATTTTAAAACCTAATATGATTACCCCGGGGAACAAATGTAACTCAAAATCAAGTGTAGAAGAAATTTCTAAACTAACCATAAAATGCCTTGAAAATAATGTCCCTAAAGAAGTTCCAGGAATAGCATTTTTATCTGGCGGACAAACTGACCAAGACGCAAGTAATAATTTAAATTATATTAATAAATTTAATAATAATCCTTGGAAATTAACATTTTCATATGGTAGAGCTTTGCAATTAGAAGCCATGAAAAGATGGCAAGGAAATAATAATAATATTCTAGAAGCTCAAAAAATTATTAGCAATAGGGCGCATCTAAATAGCCTAGCAGCTTCAGGAAAATATGATCTAAAAATGGAGAAAAATAAATATTAAATTCTATTAAATAGGTATTTTTTCCCAATTTTTTAATTTCGAAGCTTGTATCAACAGATTCAATTTGGCTATCCCATAGTGAGTAACTAGTTTTTTGAATAACTGCATTAACAGCAACCAAGAGACTCTTTTTTTATTTCAAAAATTGATATATCTGTTTTATTCTATATTTTATATTACTCACTTCATAATACCTTCAATTTCTACTAATAATTCTTCCCTACATATGACGCCTTTTAAAAGAACATAATTTTCACTGCCAATAACCTTATCTAACATTTCCGTAATAAATTTTAAATTAGCACTTTGCGATTTTGATATATAAACTCTGCAGACATTAGTAACTGTACTATCTAGAGTCATAAATGTTTTATAATTTTCAATTGCCTCATTTAATTGATTTAAAACATTTTTTTTATAAACAGACTCATATCCTCTAATACTAGCTGTTCCAGATATCATTGTTTGTTTTTTGGGTTCATTTAATAATTGGAAGCTTACAGCCCTTGAAAACATCGGCCTTTCTAAAAAAATATTTTGAGGATAATTATATGAGCTTACTTGCCTACTATTTTCAATGGCTTTGTATTTATTACAAAGAGCTGAAAAAAAATAAATTAATATTTTGTCACTATTTGTGCCAATTACTGTCGCCGCAGGATAATTAAAATTTTTATAATGCACTTTATATACATTTTCTCTAGCTTCGCATAGTAATGAGTAATTTGTTTTCTTATTTTTGTAAACTTTTAATAGATCAGGAATATAGTGCCAAATTTTTACTAGTTTCATTTCATTTTTTTTTGAAAACTCAAAAAAATTAGTATATTCCTTTTGTATCTCTAATTTTATCTCCTCGTATGTCCCAGAATTTTTAATTATAGAAATTCCAAATAAATAATCCTTTGTTTGGGATATATTTATATTATTGTATTTTAATTGCTTAACATTTTCTTTGACTTCCCATATCTCATAAATTTTTTTTCCGTTTAAAGATGGAACTCCTGTTATCAATATATCGGCATTATGTTCTACTTTATTATCAAAAGATATTATTGATAAAATATTATCCTTTTTTAGTGGTAGTTTATTTGATAAAAAAACGTTTATTGACACAAATGATCTCTTTACATAATTTACGGGATATATTGCAACCGCATATTTATCTAATATATTTTGTAAATATAAAAAATATAGAGTACATTATAAATCAAATATAGATATAATAGTAAAAAACTATTAATTCAACTTAAAATCAGGGAGTTTTTTTAACATGAAATTTAAAATTTTTTTTCCAATTATTGCTTTTTTAATGTTTTCTGGTTGTTCGACTGTTAATGAGGTTTATGATTGGGCTTTTGATGATGGCGAAGAAGATACAGAAACTGTGATTACAAATAAAAGTAAATCACAATTCGAATACGTTACTGTCAACATTAAGGATAAAATTGCTGTTAAAGTTGCTGATCCTTTAGGCCCTAGAGCTACAGGAATTGGTTGCGCAATGTGGAAGAGTAAAACAGGTGAATCTGGAAGATGTTGCTGGAATGCTAAAGGTCAATGTTTTTGCCCTTGCCCGGAATAATAACTATTTAATTTTTGCTTCCTTATAAATTACATGCTTTCTAACAACTGGATCAAATTTTTTGATTTCCATTTTATCTGATGTATTTTTCTTATTCTTAGTTGTAGTGTAGTAATGCCCTGTTTTTGCAGAAGATACTAGTTTAATTTTCTCTCTCATATCTTATTTATTTCCTTTAACACAGTTTCAATTCCTTTTTTTTCTATAATTCTTAATCCTTTTCTTGAAATTCTTAAAGAAATCCATTTTTTTTGAGCTTCCACCCAAAATCTGTGCATTTGTAAATTAGGTAGAAAACGTCTTCTTGTTCTATTTTTTGCATGAGAAACGTTATTTCCAGACATTGGTTTTTTACCAGTAACTTCACATATTCTTGACATAATAATCTCAAACCTTTAAAAAGAAAAAAGATAACAAATATTTGCTATCTATACAACAATAAATTCTATAATACACTATAATCAGCCTCATATGGACAAAATATTCTTAAAAAATCTTAAATTAAAAACTAGAATTGGTATATTTGCTTGGGAAAAGCAAATTGACCAAATAATTAATATAGATGTAGAAATAGGTACTGATATTAAAAAAGCTGCTGATACTAAGGATATTCAATACTCTTTAGACTACAAAACATTATCAAAAATGATCATTGATTATGTAGAAAATAACCAACATAATCTTGTTGAAACTTTAATTGAGAACATTGCAAACATGGTGTTAAAGGAATTTAAAGTTGAATATATTACAATATCAATTAGTAAGCCTGGAGCAATTAGAGGATCTCAAGATGTTGGCATTACTATTACAAGAAAAGCATAATCTAATTATTTAAACTACTTCCGCCATCAACATTTATTATTTGGCCAGTTATATAATCTGCAGAATTTATTAAAAAAATACAAGCGTTAGCTATATCATTCGTATTTCCTTGTCTTTTTAGTAAGGTGCTATCAATTATTGCTTGATGCTCGCTTTCATATTCCTTAATTTCAGGCCATATTATTGATCCTGGAGAAATACCATTAACTCTAATATCTGGCCCAAATTCTACAGCTAAAGACTTTGTTAACATTTTTAACCCTGCTTTTGCAATTGAATATATAGAAAAACCCTCTAATGGTTTATCTGCATGGATATCAATAATATTGATGATGCAGCCTCTATTAATTTTTAAACTATTATAAAATATCTTTGAAAGAAAAAAAGTAGATTTTAAATTAACATCTTGCAAATCATTCCAGTTCTCTAATGAAGATTTATCTATTTGATTGGGGTAAAAAGTAGAAGCATTATTAATAAGAACATCAATATTTTCCCATCTATCTCCTAGACTTGGTAAAAAATTTTCATATTTTTTGAAATCTCTTAAATTCAAACTGATATATTTTGCAGAATCTTCTCTCAATAAATTCATATCAGATACCAATTTTTTCGCATCTTTTTCAGATTTATTACAATGAATAATAATATCCATGCCGCTAGAATGAAGTTTTAATGCAATAGCTTTCCCCAGGCGCCTTGCAGCTCCCGTAATTAAAACAATTTTTCTATTTTTTTTAATATTTTGATTCATAAAAACATTATACTAAATAACTACACTCTTGCCAGGTTCTACAAGACATGCGACATCATTTCACAATCTAAGCTAATAATTTATCAGCAAAAGTAAAGAAATCTTGGGTAATTCTTCAAATATTCCACTAATAGTTTTCGTGCTACAAAATGCAACTTAATTCATTAAAGGTTACAATTAATTATGAGTGTTTATTTTTATGGTTGTTGGCGATCATTGGTGTGTGCATTATGGCTTACATATTAAAATATCTTTCAACAAAGATATTTAAAAATACCTTTAGTTATCCGGACGATGTAGAAATGTTCGAGCATCATATAAAACTTAAAAATGAAATAATTTTTATTGATAAAATTATATCTCTTCAATTGAGTTCTCTTATACAAAAAACTAGTATGATATTTATTCCAATATCCACCGATTCTACCTCGATTTTAGTAATAAAATATGAAACACATGAAAACATATTAAAATCTAATACTCTTCACATGGGTATGCCTGCAAACATGGTGACTATTAAATTAATGGATTCTTACCACGAAGGATTGTTTTTTAAAAATAAAAAGGGACAAGATATGTTTGAAGAATTTAATAATTTTCATTCTATTCTCGAAATAAAAACTTTTGAAAAAAGACTTAGGATATATGACCAATATGAGTCTGAAAAGATTTTATTTAAATACAGTGATTATGTTTTTTTGAAAGACAAATTAATAATGAAAAATAAAAAAATTGTTGGAAATTTATACAAAATTAGTCGTGGATATAAAACAATTATTTTTCCGTCGAATAATCCGTCGATTTTTAGTCCTAAATTGACATTGGATATCTCGGAAGATTATGATTTATTTTGTTATTTACTAGGATCTAAAGCAGGAATAAATTTAAATGAAATAACATATGATGAAGAATCATGAAACTAATAAAAAAAATACATGCAAAAACTAAACAAGATAAATATATAACTTTCGATGACTATATGGATATTTGCTTATATTATCCAGACCAAGGTTATTATAATAACGATAAAATTAGCTTAAACCCAAAAAATTCAGACTTTATAACTGCACCAGAAATATCTTTCCTGTATTCGAAGTCAATATTACATTTTTATATGAAATGTAAAAAAAGTAAAAATATTGAAAATATTGTTGAATTTGGGGCTGGGAGTGGTGAAATGGCTTTTAATATTCTTAAAGACATGGATGATGACGAGATTCCAAAAAAATATTATATATTGGAAAAAAGTTATTATTTAAAAAAACAACAAAAAATAAAAATAAGTAAACTTCCAAAAATTAAAAAATCTATAGTTGAATGGATTGACAAAATAGAAAACATAGAAAATGCTTTTGTAATTGCTAATGAAGTTTTAGATGCCATACCAGCAAAAATTTTTACAAAACAAAATGATTTGCTTTTTGAAAAAGTAATTACTTTAAAAAATAATAAATTAAGCCTCCTAGATATACCATGTAATGATTTTTTATCTACAAAAATTAAAAATATAGAGAATAGACTTGGGGTGCCATTTTCTAATAATTATAGTTCAGAGATTAATATTAATTACGATAATTGGCTATCAGATATTTTTAAAAATATTAGTAATTTTATATTTATAATAATTGATTACGGTTATAGTGAAAGTGAATTTTATCATCAAGAAAGAAATAAAGGGACTATTCAATATTATAAAGGTCATAAAAAATTATCATCCCCATTAAATAGCCCTGGAACTTTTGATATATCAGTTAGTGTAGACTTTTCTAGAATTAATAGGATTGTTCAAGCTAATAATTTAAAACTTATTGCATATACAACTCAAAGTGAATTTTTAATTCATAATAATATATTAGATAATTCAACAAAAATTACAGATACTATTGAAAAACAAAATATACTTAAGACATTATTATTCCCTTCGGATATGGGAGAAAATTTTAAAATGATGATATTCTGTGACAATATGAATTCAGAATTTCAAGTAACATTTAAAGATTATAGGCACAAATTATGATTGATTATACTCATGTAATAATATTATCTTTAGTGCAAGGTGTTACAGAATTTTTACCAATTTCAAGTTCTGCGCATTTAATTCTTATTCCAAAAATTTTAGGTTGGAATGACCAAGGAGTTTTTCTTGACGTATCTATGCATTTTGGGTCTTTACTTGCCATTATTTATTATTATTCTAAAAATACTACAGAGTTTATAAATGCAGAATACGCAAAAAATTATATAAATATTCAAAAAATTATAATTGGCTCTTTGCCAGTCTTAATTTTTGGGTATTTTTTTCATGATTATATTATTAACCATTTAAGAAATTTAGAAGTTATTGCGATTTCTACTATAACAGTTGCACTTTTTATATTGGCAGCAGAATTATTTAGCAAAAAGTCAAAAAATATTAGTGAAATTAATAATATTGATATGGTAATTATTGGTCTATTTCAAGCTCTAGCATTAATTCCAGGAACCTCTAGATCAGCAATAATTATATTGTCGGCATTAATACTTGGATATAACAAAAAGAGCTCAATTATTATTGCAATAATTCTAGCATTCCCGGTAATCCTTATTGCCATGTGCTATGAAACGCTTTCCTTAAATTTTTCTAGTATAAATTTTGAAATTATTTTATCGTCATTTATATCAATAATAATATCTTTTCTAGTAGCATATATTGTAATAAAGTATTTCATACTATATATAAATAAAATTGGCTTTTACCCTTTTATGATATACAGATTAATATTAGGCGTAGTTCTTTTAAGTATTTTTACTTAAAATCTTATTAATAATATTTAAATTGGTATTTTCTACACTTTGTTTAATTTGATCAACATTAAGATTTTTTAAATTCCCATAATTAATCTTACTTTCAATATTTTTTAATATATCGTCAAAAATATTAATTTTACTATTTTCATCTTGGTTATGAAAATCTAAAAAACAATTAATTTGTATCAAAAAATTGTATAATCTATCAGGGCGCCTAAATGCATCTAATTCATTTAAAAAATTTAAAACTAGTTCTTTTTTTAACTCTAAGGATAAAAACTTAGCTCCAAATTCATTAAATATAAAATATAAATCTACTATTTTTTTAGGAAACCCAAATAATTCTAGAAAATCTACAGAAAAACCAATTAATGATATAAATATATCTTTACTTATATTCTGTTTAGCGAAATAAATTATTTTTTTCTTAATTATTTCATTATCTACAACCTCAGGGAAATACTTTTTTGCAGTACCAGAATTAATTAATGCTTCAAAAAATTTGTATGGCTCCTTCGTACTAAATGCTTTGGAAAATTCTCCCCACAATCTTTCCCTAGAAAGACTTTCTATTTCACCAGAATCTACAATACTCTGCATTGCTATATATGTTGAATCATGAATTTTAAAATTATATTCACTAAGTGATGCGTAAAATCGCGCTACTCTGAATACTCTTAGTGGATCCTCTGAGAATGCATCTGACACATGTCGAAGTTCTCTATTTTCTATATCTTTTAAGCCATTAAACGGATCTATTAATTTATTATCACCATCTTCAGCAATCGCGTTTATTGTTAAATCTCTTCTTAATAAATCCTGCTCAAGAGTTACACTTTTCTCCGTATTAAATTCAAAACCTTGGTGCCCTGTATTAACTTTTTTTTCCACCCTTGCCAATGCATACTCTTCAAAAGTTTTTGGATGCAAAAAAACTGGAAAATTTTTACCTACCTGTTTGTAACCTAAAGAAATTAATTCTTCTGGGCTACTATTTACAACTACCCAATCTTTTTCTTTAGGTTCTAAACCTAATAATTTATCTCTTACAGCACCACCGACAAGATATTTTTTCATTATTAATTTATTGTGGGTTAATATAAGTAGGTATTATAGTTTCTAAGTCAGAATAAAAATTATAATCTGAACTGCAAATACTATCTATCTGACATGAATTAAAATTATCTATTGAAAAAGGTTTTCCTGGAATGAACTCCATTATTATGGCTTGTAATTTAGATAATTTTTTTGATAAGGGTATTACTTTAATTTTCCTTTTTTTAGTTTGGATAATTAATTCCAATATCTCTTTTAGAGTATAGTCTTTTGGCCCAGATAAATCATATTTCTTATTAAAGCTTTTTGTATTTTTTATTGAATTTACAATAAACTCAGACAACTCTTCTACATAAACAGGGGCAAATTTAGCTTCATGGCATGCTAAAGAAAATAAAATTGTCGTTTTTCCCAAAAATTACTGAGGGCTTGAATATAGTTACATTTGCAAATCTTTTCCCATATGTCATCAAATAACTTTCAGCCTCGCCTTTAGTTCTTAAATAATGACTATTGCCTTTAGGATTGGCATTTAAAGCGCTCATATGTAATATTCGATTAATGTTGTTTAGCTTGCAGACATTTAGTATATTTCTTGCTAAATCACTATGTGCCTTTCTAAATCCTCTTCCTGAATGCCCTTTTTCATTCAATATTCCGATTAAATTAACTAAAACGTCTGTATTTTTAGTATATGAAGCTAAAGCTTCTAAATTATGAACATCTGCCTCAATTAATTTTACACGGGGATATACTAATATTTTTTTATTTTTTTCACGATCACGAGTTATAATAGTTACATTGTTTTCAGTTTTAGCGAGACAATTAATTATACTCATTCCCACAAAACCAGTGCCACCCAGTATAGTTATATTCATAGCTCTTCCAATTTTAAGATTATTGTATTATCCACTTTTTAACATATAATGATATGTAATATAATTACAATAATACAATAACTTAACATAATATTAAATGCGTAAAAAAACAGTAATTTTTTTTTTCTTGATTGCTTCAAATATTTGCCCAGCATTTTCAGTAGATAATTTTGAGAAATTTAATGCAGCAAATGAATTAATTCTTATAGAGAATTTTTCAGCAGCTAAAAATATTTTAAAAATTATATTAAAAAATCATCCAAAGAATGATCAAGTTATAAATAACATTGCTTATATAGAAGCAAAACAAGGCAATATAGATACTGCAGTAAAAATACTAAGACAATCTATAAGCAATAATAAAAATATAGAAATTATCTACAAAAATTTAACAAGTTTGTATGCTTATCAGGCAAATATCTTATATGAGGAAGCACTCTCAATTAAAGATTCAGAAAAAAATAACATCAAATTAATATTGGCAAAAGCATTAAATACAATGACAATTAAAAATGAAATAACAAATAACACAGTAACCAAAAAAACTAATATTGAGAATATTCAATCAATTGATCCTGGTAGAGCACAAGAGTTTATTAACAATTGGGCTCGATCATGGGAAAACAAAGACTATCAAGAATATTTTAATTACTATAAAAAAGGCTATTTTCCTAAGAAATATAAATCTAGAATATTATGGGAAACAGATAGGAAAAATAAAATTTTAAGTAAAAAAAATATAAAAGTTAAAATTTTAAATTTTAAAGTTATAAATTTTGGTAATAAAAATGTATTACTTCAATTTACACAAAATTATAATTCAGACTCATTTTCAGATGTTGTTAATAAACATGCCACATTAGTCATAATAAATAATAGTTTTAAGATAACTGGAGAATACATTCTTAAATAATGCGCACTCTATATCTTTTATTAATTATATTATTTGTTAATAATATTTATGCTGATGAAATAATTTCTCCAAATGAAAAAGCAGAAATTGAACTTTTAAAAATAATTGACTACATGAGAAATGGCAGTAATGAAGAAGCTTTATTTATTGCTGAAAAATTAAGTAAAAATTACCCGAATTTTAAATTAGGAAAAGTAATTTATGCTGATTTATTATCATCACATCTACAAAAAAAACCAGTACTTAGCAGTAAATCTAAAGACAAAAAAATAAATGATTTAAAGAGTGAAGCAAAGGCTAGAATAAATTTTACTTCTGTATATAAAAAAAATGATCTTTTACCTAAATCAATAGTTCAATTATCTGATAATGTTAAATATGCTTTTTTAATTGAACTATCTAAATCAAGATTATATTTAGTAAAAAATAATAGTGGGATTCCAGAAATTATTGCAGATTATTATGTTTCTATTGGTAAAGGTGGTTACAATAAATCAATCTCTGGTGATAATAAAACCCCTATCGGCGTTTATAAGATTACTTCACATTTAATAGATGAAGATCTTCCGGAACTATATGGTAATGGAGCATACCCTATAAATTATCCAAACTCATGGGATATAAGAAATAATAAAACTGGTTACGGTATATGGATTCACGGAGTTCCTAGGGATGTTTATAGTAGACCTCCGCTTACTAGTGAAGGTTGCGTTGTAACGAGCAACAGAACCCTGCAGAAATTAAAAAAATACACTGAAATAGGCAAAACACCAGTTCTATTAGTAAAAAACGTAAATTGGATAAAAAGAAATAAGTGGCACCAAAATAAAGAAGAAGCAAATAATTTCATAAAAGAATGGGAAAAGAGCTGGGAAAGTCTGGATCCACACTCTTTTATAGCACAACATTCAATTAATTTTAATAGTAAAACACATGATTTTGAGAAAAGAGTTGCGCATATTTTAAGAATAATTGGGAACAAAACTTTCATTAAAATAAATATTAAAAATCTAAACTTATTTTTTTATCCTGAGCAAAGAAATTTAATATATGCTGATTTTAGACAATTTTATGAAAGCAATAATTTTAAAACTGCTACAAATAAAAAATTATTCTGGAAGAAAGAAAAAGACGGAAAATGGAGAATTATTTACGAAGATACATAATAATCAAGAAAATATCTTGATTTAAAGTAATTATATGTATAATAAAAAACTAATCAAAAAAATTATTTAAGGAAAATTTATGTCAGAATCAATATTAAAAATAACAGATACAGATTTCGAAAATTTAGTCATTAAATCAGAAAAACCAATATTAGTTGATTACTGGGCTGAATGGTGCGGGCCTTGCAAAATGATTACTCCAATACTAGAAGAAATTGCTGATGAGATGGAAGGCAGAGTATTAGTAGGCAAACTAAATGTTGATGAAAACTCACAAACACCTCCAAAATATGGAATACGTGGCATACCTACGCTAATGCTTTTTAAAGACGGTGAACCTGTAGGAACAAAAGTAGGTGCTTTAAGTAAAAATGATTTAAAAAAATTTATTGAGGACAATATTTAGTTAAAAAAAAGCTAGACGAAAGTTATAATTAATGTTAACTTTCAATTTCAGTAGTAGATTTAGCACTTCAAAGAAAAAATTTCACGCGTCAAATTATAAAAAAACGCATTAATCCTTTATATAATCTACAAAATTCCTTAGGTAAAAATTATTATGAACTTAACAGAGTTAAAGAAAAAAAGCCCAGCAGATTTGATGACTATGGCTGCAGATATGAGTATAGAAAATATAGCTAGAGCAAGAAAACAAGAAGTAATTTTTTCTATATTAAAATCCCATGCAAAAAATGGTGAAGATATATTTGGAGATGGTGTGTTAGAGATTCTTCAAGATGGGTTTGGATTTCTAAGATCTTCAAATAGTTCATATCTTGCAGGTCCTGATGATATATATGTTTCACCAAGCCAAATTAGGAAATTTGGTTTGCGCACCGGAGATACAGTATCAGGAAAAATTAGACCTCCTAAAGATACAGAAAGATATTTTGCGATGCTTAAAGTAGATCAAATTAATTATGAATCTCCTGAAAATGCAAAAAGAAAAATATTATTTGAAAATTTAACACCTTTGCATGCTGAAAAAAGAATTAAATTAGAGAGAGGGAATGGAAGCAGTGAAGATATTACTGCTAGAATAATAGATATAATCGCACCGATTGGTAAAGGTCAAAGGGGATTAATTGTTTCTCCACCAAAAGCTGGTAAAACTATAATGCTTCAAAATATTGCACAAAGCATTACAACTAATAATCCAGAGTGTCATCTAATTATATTACTTATAGATGAAAGACCTGAAGAGGTTACAGAAATGGCTCGCATGGTAGATGGTGAAGTTGTTTCTAGTACATTTGATGAGCCAGCTACGAGACATGTGCAAGTAGCAGAAATGGTGATTGAAAAAGCAAAGAGACTTGTTGAACACAAAAAGGATGTGATTATTCTATTAGATTCTATCACTAGACTTGCAAGAGCTTATAACACTGTCTCTCCTTCATCTGGAAAAGTTTTATCTGGTGGTGTTGACGCTAATGCGCTACATAGACCAAAAAGATTCTTTGGGGCAGCCAGAAATATAGAAGAAGGTGGATCACTTACAATTTTAGCAACAGCACTTGTTGACACTGGATCTAAAATGGATGAAGTAATATTTGAAGAATTTAAAGGTACCGGTAATAGTGAAATACACTTAGACAGAAGAATAGCAGAGAAAAGAGTATACCCAGCGATTGGTATTAATAAATCTGGAACAAGAAGAGAAGAACTTTTAACGTCACCAGAAGAACTTCAAAGAATGTGGATATTAAGAAAATTCATGCATTCCATGGATGAAATTGAAGCTGTTGAGTTTTTGTTAGATAAATTAAAAACAACAAAAACAAATAGTGAATTCTTTGAATCTATGAAAAGATAAATTTATTATTTATTTCTTTGTTTCCAATATCATTTCTTTTAATTTTTCCATCCCAAGATATTTGATTACATCTATCATATGCTTTAGCTTGTGCTATTTGAAGATTTATCCCTAATGCCGTTACGGCTAATACCCTGCCTCCATTTGTAACAACAGAGCCGTCATTTAATTTAGTTCCAGAATGGAAAATTTTTACATCATTTACTTCATAATCTAGCCCATTAATTTTATTATTTTTTTCGTATTTACCAGGATATCCTTCAGACGCGAGAACAATTGTACAAGCGCTTTCTTTCTTCCATTTTATTTCCAATTTATCTAGTTGATTATTTATTGTAGATAAAAACATATTGATAATATCACTATCAAGCCTCATAAGTATTGCTTGAGCTTCTGGGTCACCTAATCTGCAATTATATTCTAAAACATATGCATTTTTATTTTTATCTATCATTAATCCCGCATAAAGAAAACCCTGATAATTTATATTAATTTTTTTTAGCTCTTTTATTGTAGGTGAAATAATTTTATTGATAACATTTTCTGACATATCAGTATTTATAAGTTTAGTAGGAGAATATGCTCCCATTCCGCCTGTATTGGGCCCTAGGTCTGCATCACATAGTTTCTTATGATCTTTTGATGAAGCTATTGGTATAACTGTATCTCCAGAAACTAAACATATAAAGCTTGCTTCTTCGCCTTTTAAAAATTCTTCAACTATTACCAAAGATGTTTTAATGCCATTTATCTTTGCATCAAATAAATCATTTATTAATTTACATGCCTCATTTTTATCTTTCATAATAAAAACGCCTTTCCCTGCAGCAAGACCATCAGCTTTTATTACAATTGGCATGTTTTGATTTTTTATATAATTATTTGCAGATATAGGGTCTTTAAATGACTCATGTTTCGCAGTAAGAACATTTGCAGAATTTAATATTTTTTTGCAAAAGTCTTTTGATCCTTCCAATTGTGATGCTAATTTATTTGGCCCGAATATTAATAAATTATTTTTATTAAATTCATCAACTATTCCTTCTACCAAAGGATCTTCTGGACCAACAATTGTAAGATCAATATTTTTCTCTATTGCTAACTGAACATAATCTTTGATATTTGGATTATCTATACTAACAAGAGTTACTTTCTTTTCATTTGCTATACCAGGATTACCTGGAGTAACAAAAATTTTACTTACTTTATTAGATTGAGATACCTTCCATACTATTGCATGTTCTCTACCGCCGCCGCCAATAATTAATAAATTCATATCTAATGCCTAAAATGCCTTATACCTGTAAATACTAAACTTACATTTAACTCGTCGGATTTGTCTATTACTTCTTGGTCATTTTGTGAGCCTCCTGGTTGTATAATCGCAGATATGCCTAACTCAACAGCTTTTTCAACATTATCAGAAAATGGAAAAAAAGCATCAGACGCCATAACTGCTCCCATCAATTCCAAATTTTGTTGATATGCTTTTTTAGAGGCAATATATGTTGAATCAATTCTACTCATTTGGCCAGCACCTATACCTAATGTTTTATTATTCTTAGCAAAAACGATAGCATTTGATTTAACATATTTAGCAACAATCCATGCAAAATATAAATCAGATAATTCTTTTTTTGTAGGAATTTTTTTTGAAACCACTTTATATTTTTCTTGATTGTCATCCATTGATGAGTCAACTTCTTGTATCAATACTCCATCACTAATATTTTTTATTTGGCTTGATGCATTATTTCCCAATTTTTTATAACTATTATATTCTATAATACGAATATTCTTTTTTGTTTTTGCATACTCTAATGACTTTTTTGAGAACTCTGGCGCTATTATTAATTCAACAAATTGTCTTTCTAAAATATTTTTTATTAATTCGTCATCTACAATTTTATTAAATGCTATTACACCACCAAATGCAGAAACCAGATCGGTTTCATATGCATTAATATACGCTTCCTTCAAAGTAATATTACTTGATACACCGCATGGGTTTGCATGCTTAACTATTACGCATGATGGTTTTTCGTAGTTTAATACACATGACAATGCTGCATCACCATCAACAATATTATTATAAGATAATTCTTTTCCCTGATATATTTTTGAATTTACAATACTTATTTGTCTTTGTCCAAAATCTTGGTACAAAGAAGCTTTCTGATGAGGGTTTTCACCATATCGTAAATCTTTAATTTTTTTGAATGAATAGAATTTTGGAAAATTTTCATTGCTAATTTTTTCTCCTAGATAATTAGCAATACAAATATCATAATGAGCAACACATTGAAAAGCTTTTAAGGACATTTCTTTATATAAATCCTTGTTTATTAATTTATTACTATCATAGATTTTAATAAATTTTTTATAATCATCAGGATTTGTGATAACACAGCAATTTTTATAGTTTTTTGCAGCAGCACGAACCATTGCAGGTCCGCCAATATCAATATTTTCTATTGCTTCTTCAAAACTTACATTAAATTTATTAATTGTACTTTCAAATGGATAAAAATTTACAATTAAAACGTCAATTCTTCGTATATTTAGTTCATTTAATATTTTATCATCAGATTTTCTTGCCAAAAGACCAGCATGAATATTAGGATGTAATGTTTTAACTCTACCATTCATAATCTCAGGAAATTTTGTTACTTCAGAAATTGATATTACCGGTATATTTAATTCTTCTAATTTTTTATGTGTTCCACCTGTGGAAATAATTTCAAAATTATTTTTAATTAAAAACTTTGCTATTTCTTCTAACTTAGATTTATCAGAAACGCTTATAAGTGCAAATTTTTTATTTGTGCTCAAAATCTAGTACCTATTTATGTAATATTATACTGCTTCATTTTTTTCCTTAAAGTACCTCTACTTAAACCAAGTATCTCTGAAGCTTTAGACTGATTGCCTTTGCAATATTTAATTGTCTCTTCAATTAATGGCTTTTCGACCTCTCCAACTACTAAACCATATATATTATTTATTGGAAAACCATCAGTTTTTTTAAAATAATCTTTCATTAATTGTCTTACAAATTCTCTAAGTAATTTATTTGACTTATCTTGATCCATTTTCTTTTTTAAATTTATTTTCTAAATAATTTATACTAAAACCACCTTTTTGAAATTCAGGATCCGCAATTAATTTTTTTTGAAGATCAATATTAGTCTCAATTCCGTCTATAACAATTTCGTTTAAAGCGTTGCTCATTCTTCTGATGGCAGCATTCCTATTATTACCATATGATATTAGCTTACCTAGCATTGAATCATAATTTGGGGGAACTGTATAACCATTATATATATGAGTATCCATCCTTACTCCAGGTCCACCTGGAGCATGAAATTGCTCTATTTTTCCAGGACATGGAATAAAAGTTTTTGAATTTTCAGCATTTATTCTACACTCTATTGCATGGCCTTTTATTTCTACTTGCTCTTGTGAATAACCAATTTTTTCCCCTGAAGCTATCAATAATTGCTGCCTAACAATATCAATACCTGTAATCATTTCTGTTACTGGATGCTCTACCTGAATTCTTGTATTCATTTCAATAAAATAAAATTCATCATTTTGATATAAAAACTCAAATGTTCCTGCGCCAATGTAGTTTATTTTCTTACATGCGCTAACAACCAATTCCATCATTTTTTTTCTGACCACGGCCGATACACCAATAGCAGGTGCTTCCTCGATAACTTTTTGGTGCTTTCTTTGCATTGAACAATCTCTTTCACCTAAACATATAGAATTACCAAAATTATCACAAAGAACTTGAAATTCTATATGTCTTGGCGTTTCTAAAAATTTTTCTATAAAAACTGTATCATTGCCAAATGCTAATTTGGCTTCATTTTTTGTTAGCTTTATAGCTTCTTCGAGGTTTTGTTCGTGCTCTACTACTCGCATTCCGCGACCACCACCACCATGTGCTGCTTTAATCAATACGGGATAACCTACAGATTTAGCTATTTTTTTATTTTCTTTATTGTCTTTAGATACTGGTCCTTTAGAACCAGGTATTCCTGTAATACCTACATCATTCATAGCTTTTTTCGCTAAGATTTTATCCCCCATTAATCTTATTGTTTCAGATTTTGGACCAACAAATATAAAATCTGATTTTATAACCTGTTCTGCAAAATCAGCATTTTCTGATAAGAAACCAAACCCAGGATGAATAGCATCAGAATTTGTAATTTCTGCTGCACTAATAATAGATGACGACGATAAATAACTTTCTTTAGAGTCAGCTGGGCCTATGCATACAGACTCATCAGCTAATTTTACATGCATTAAATTTCTATCCACTTCTGAATGAACTGCTACAGTTTTAATTCCCAGATCCTTGCATGCTCTTAAAATACGTAATGCTATTTCGCCTCTATTTGCTATCAATAACTTTTTAATCATTTTCTACTCTACTATGAATAAAACTTGATTAAATTCTACGGGTTGAGCATTTTCTACAAGAATAGATTTTATGACGCCTGATTTATCAGCTTCAATTTGATTTAGCATTTTCATTGCCTCTATAATACAAAGAGTATCCCCGATCTTTACATTATCTCCAACGCTTACAAATGGCTTGGACCCAGGTACAGCTGCTTCGTAAAAAGTTCCCACCATCGGTGATTTTATTTCATGACCAGATACTCGTAAAATTTCCTCCGAACCTGCAAAGTCTAGATTACTAATTTTGTTTTGACTCTGTGTAGTGCTATTTGAATTTATATTATCTGGTATTGGGTTTGTGGTATTTACAGCTATATTACTTGATGTCTTGCTAAGGCGAATCGATTCTTCACCCTCTATAATTTCCATTTCATCTAAATCTGATTCCTCAAGCATCTCCATTAATTTTTTTACTTTTCTTATATCCACAATTATTTTCCTTTATCAATAATATTTAAAGCTGACATTAAGGCTAGTTCATATCCGTAAATTCCATGTCCTGAAATTACTCCGATAGCTATATCAGACAAATAAGACTGCTTTCTAAAGTCTTCTCTAGCAAAAACATTAGAAATGTGAATTTCAATAAAAGGTATTGAAACTCCTAATAATGCATCTCTTAATGCAATACTTGTATGCGTAAAAGCTCCAGGGTTAAATATAATAAAATCTATTTTTTCTTTTGACGCTATATGTATAGTATCAATTAATTCTGATTCAGAATTAAATTGCTGATGATTTAAAGTCACATCTATTTTTTTTGCTACTTTATCTAGGTTATCTGAAATATCTTTCAAAGAGTCATGCCCATATATTTCAGGCTCGCGCTCACCCAAAAGGTTAAGGTTCGGCCCATTAAGAATAAGGATTGTGCTCATAATTTCTTCTAAATTCGTCTAATTTCGGTTATCTTCTTTAAAATAACATGATATTTGTTTGAAATCAATGATTTTTTAATTCTTGCAAATGTAACTTGAATTCTAATGGCCCCATATATCCTTGAATTCCATATGCTTTAATTTCATCTCCATGAATATCAAAAAATTTGTACGCTGGTGGTCCTATAACTTTTAAATATTTCAATATCTCAACGTCTTCTTTTTTATTATTTGTAACGTCTACTTTAAGTAAATTTAAATCTTTTAGTAAACTTTCTATCTCAGTATTACTAAAAGTTTTTTGCTCCATCAACTTGCATTCAACACACCAGTCTGCGTACACGTCAACTAGAGTTATCTTACCATTATCTAATCTTAAATACCTCTTAAGATCTTTAGCATTTTCAACTTTTTTAAAAATTAAATTAGATTCTTGGCTACTGAATTTTAAAATTGGCACTAATCTATCAATAAATGTAAGTGCAACAAATAGTAGCAAAACTCCTATAAAATAATTAATATATTTCATCCATTTACCTGTTTTTGGCACATATTTACCAATAAATGTTCCATAGACTAATAATGGAATACTCATTCCTAGCCCTAAGCTAAAGAAAAGTATACCTGTTACTAATGAACCAGGATTTTCTGCAGTAACATATAAAAAAATTCCAGCTAATGGAGGCGCAACACATGGCCCAACAATTAATGCAGACACAAAACCCATCACAAAAGAACTACTATATTTCCCAGTGTTCGTTTTATCGCTAAAAGATATTGCCCATCCTTGTATGTTTCTAGGAATTCTAATTTCATAAAACCCAAACATAGAAAAAGAAAGCGCTATAAGAATAAAAATAAATATTAATAAATAAATAGGTTTTTGAAACACGCTTTGTATATTGTAAATACTTGCTGCATAACCTAAAAATAAACCCATTAATAAGTAAACAAAAGTTAAGCCTAGAACATAATAAAAAGATAATAAAAAAGAGTTTTTAGTGTTTATCACATTAGATTTCAAAATTACACCAGATAATATAGGAATCATTGGAAGAATACATG
>LWDU01038912.1_pt1 | contig 36399 bp, 30 predicted proteins | sample 727161 | NCBI WGS metagenome assembly LWDU01 (sample SAMN04566230, study PRJNA314399) | hydrothermal vent metagenome | isolation source: deep sea hydrothermal plume seawater | place: Mexico: Gulf of California, Guaymas Basin | collected 2004-07-11 | reverse complement strand
TCGTGGGGTAGGCCGAAGACCGCGGCCTCGTAGACGTCTTCGTATTCGTAGATGGCCGCCTCGACTTCGGCGGAGTAGATGTTCTCGCCCCCGCGCAGCACCATGTCCTTGGCGCGATCCTGGACGTAGATGAACCCTTCTTCGTCGATGCGCCCGATATCGCCGCTGCGAAGCCAGCCGTCCACCAGGGTCTCTGCCGTGGCTTCGGGCTTGTTCCAGTAACCGCGGATCAGGTTGGGTCCGCGAAACCAGATCTCCCCCACTTCGCCGGTGGGCAAGGGGACATCGTTGGCGTCGGTCACCCGCAATTGAACCGTGGGGACTACGCGCCCGGCGCTCGTGGGTTTGCGCATGTAGTCGTCGCCGGCATTTTGCGGTCCATAGGCGTTGGTCTCGGTCATCCCGTAGCCGATTCCCGGCCGACCGCTCTTGAAATTCGACTCGATGCGCCGCACGAGTTCGGGAGGTGCCGGCGCGCCGCCGCCGCCCACCGAAAGCAGGCTGGAGGTATCGCGCGAGGCGAAATTCGGGGATTCGAGCAGGTCCCACGACATGGTGGGCACCCCGACGAAATGGGTGACTCGCTCGCGCTCGATGAGTTCGAGCGCGCGCTCGGGATCCCATTTGTACATCATGACCAGCCGTGTCCCCGATGCAAAACAGGAAAGCATTACGGCCACGCAGCCCGTTACGTGAAAAAGCGGCACCGAGAGGATGAAGCAATTCGGGTACGGGTGGCCAGCGGTGTCCTCGGGTTTCGTCATGGCGGATACGGTGGCTCGGCACGCGAAGGACATCAGGGCGCTGAGCACCGCGCGATGGGTAGAGACGGCACCCTTGGGGTTTCCCGTGGTGCCCGAGGTGTAGAGAATGGTGACATCGTCGTCGGGTTTGAGGGTCACTTCGGGGAGCGGCGCACCGAGTTGGATGACATCGGCCAAGTGGTCGGCGCCGTCGGGGAGCAGGCCCTCGCCGCGAACCACGAGGGCCATCAACTCGGTGGTGGCGAGGCTTTCTTGCGCGTTGGCCAGACGTTCGGGATCACAGATCAGCACACGGGCGCCCGAATCCGCCAGCCCGTAGGCGAGTTCGTCGACCTTCCACCAAGAGTTCATGGAAACCGCGATACCCCCGATGGAGGTGATGGCCGCGAAGGCGGTGATCCATTCGGGGTAGTTCCGCATCGCAATGGCGACCCGGTCGCCGCGCTGGATTCCGTAGCGCTCGACCAGTAGGGCCCCCACCGCGTCCACGTGTTCCAGAGTTCGCGCAAAACTCCAGCGCTCGTCCTCATAGACAAGAAAAGTCGCATCGCCCTGGGCCCGGGCGTTTTCGAATAGAGCGCGCAGGGACGGGGGGGTGGCCTCGAATACGGTGAGCTCCTGTCCGGCGACTTCGCACTGAGTGATGGCAAAGGGGCCTCCCGGGGCCGTCAGTGTGGCGATGGCTTCTTGATAGGAAACGCTCATTGTTTTGGGCTCCAGGCTTGGATTCGAATTTTGGAATTGATGAGTCTAGAACGCCCGAACCCGAAGGGTAGGCCTGCCGGATGGGAAGTGTTGCGGCGAGTTCTCTCCCGCCTGCCCGATGGCCGCTTCCCATTTGGGATAGCGATTCGGGCAAAGCCCGCGCCGGTGAGGCGGATGCCCAAAATTTTGCTAACCCTCTTGCGCGAGGGGGTGAAAAATGAGACGAAGAAGTGTTGAGGCTGGGCCCGTGGGCCGAATTCGAGCCGCGGCGGGTTTGGCGGTGGTGCTCTTTGTGTTCGCGGCGTTTCCGCCGTCTGGTGGGCTTGGAGTGGGCAGTGCCCAGGCCAAGGAGTCGACGACCCAGAGCAAGGCGCTGGCGGTGGGGGCGAGTTGTTTCTATTTGCCCGCGAAGGCCTTCTACGCCTTCTTCGGTGCGGCGACCGCGGGCCTCGCATACGGATTTACCTTCGGAGACGACGAGTTGGCCAACCAGATTTGGCAATCCTCGGTCGAGGGCAGCTATGTCGTGACCCCGGCGATGATCGATGGTAAGGAGCCCGTCCGCTTCAAAGGCCCGTAGGCTCGCCTGTTTTTTGGGATCGATTTCTGATTAGGATCGATCATCTCCGGGTTCGACCTTCGCGTTGGACACCCAGCGCGTGCCCTTTGGCTTTCACGGGAGTTGGGCGGCGGATCCTGCCTGAGCCCGCACCGATGCTCGGTCCGGATAGTAGAGCGAAGAACGTCGTTTCGGAATGGCACTCTAAGGCGTTGCTGGGTATGAGGAGAGAGCGCGATGGGGCGAGTCGAGGGTAAGGTGGCCATAGTGACGGGCGCGGCTTCTGGCCTGGGTGCTGCCGACGCCCGGCTGCTGGCGGCCGAGGGCGCATCGGTGGTGATGACCGATATCAATGTCGAGGCCGGCGAGGCCATCGCTCGGGAAATCGGCGCCGAGTTCTTCGAGCACGATGTTTCCCATGAGCCCAGTTGGCGCCAACTGATCGCGGAAACCGTCGAGCGTTTGGGCGGTCTGGATATTCTGGTCAACAACGCGGGAATCGCGATCATTGCCGACATCGAGAATACAACTTCCGAGATCTGGCGGCGGACTTTGGCCGTGCATCTCGACGGGACTTTCTTCGGCTGTCACCATGCTCTGCCCGCCATGGCGGCGTCCGGGGGCGGTTCGTTGATCAATATGTCATCGACCGCGGCGCTGGTGGGGATCGCGCCCTATCTCGCCTATTCGGCGGCGAAGGGGGGAATTCGTTCGATGACAAAGGCCATCGCGGCCCATTGCCGATCGCGAAGAAACAACGTTCGCTGCAACTCGGTTCATCCCGGCAGTATCGATACCCCCATGGTGCATGCTGCCCTCGATGGGCTGGGTGGGCCGAAGTCCAACGGGGAGCACTTCCCCGAAGATGTTCGCAGGCGGTTGGGATTGGGCGAGGCCGTAGATGTTGCGCAACTCGTACTTTTCCTCGGGTCCGATGAGTCGAAGCACATCTCGGGCGCCGAGATGGTGATCGATAACGGGGATACAGTGGTGCAGCTATCCGGGCCGGGAGGAAATTGACACCATGGCGATCGTCGGTCTTGTCCACGTCAACGTGAACTGCAGCAATTTCGAACGTTCCCGCGCCTTTTACGAAATGCTCGGCTTCGAACTCCTGATGGACGTTCCCGAACGCAATACCGATGAAGTGGCCGCCGCAGTTGGGCTCGAGCCCTACCGTTTGCGCGGCGGTTTGATGCGTCTCGCCGATGCGCGATTTCCTTTCGTGATCGACCTGATCGAATGGAAGGAGCCATCGGACCCGTCCCCCCCTTACGCCCGGCTGAATCACCTTGGTATCGCGCGAATCGCCATGGCGTCTTCGGATCTCGATGCTGACATGCAGCGTCTGAAGGCGGAAGGCGTAGAGTTCATCAGCGAGCCCGCCACGGTGGTCTGGGAGGACCATCCCGATTCGCGGTTCGTCTGCTTCAAGGATCCCGACGGAACCGTGCTGGAGTTGGTTGAACTCCTGACTTGAAGATAGACCCGCGCGCCGTGAAACTCAGACGCGCAGAACCTGAATCATGTCGGTACCGCCGGTCTTCTGGGATCGCCCCGCCGTGGCGACGATCAAATCCCCGCGTTGCAGGTGCCCGATTTTCAGGGCGTGTTGGACCGCGAAACTCACCCGGGTATCGTCGTCCCCTTCGCCCCGGTAGTGGATGGGCATGACGCCCCAGTTCAAAGCCAGCCGCCGCCGCACGGCCTGGGACCGGGTCACCGCCAGAATCGGGCTACGGGGTCGAAACTTGGAAATGGTTCGCGCGGTAAAGCCCGTATCGGTGAGGGCGATGATGGCGGCCGCTTCGAGACGATTGGCCATGGTGATGGCCGCCTGGGCGACGGCTTCTACCACCGCGTCCGAAGCGCTCGGGAGAACGTGTTGAAGGGTCCCGAATTCCTCCAGGGAATTTTCCGCCTCCATGGCGAGATCGGCCATGGTCTGCACCGCCGCGACCGGGTGGAGGCCCGCAGCGGTCTCGCCCGAGAGCATCACCGCGCTGCTGCCGTCGAGGATCGCGTTGGCGACATCGCTGACCTCGGCCCGGGTGGGTCTCGGATTGCGCTCCATGGAGTCGAGCATCTGAGTCGCGGTGATCACGGGCTTGCCGCTGCTGACTGTGGCACGGATGATGCGCTTCTGGACATGGGGGACTTCGGCGAAGGGCAATTCCACGCCCAGGTCGCCCCGGGCGACCATCGCACCATTGGCCGTGGCGATGATTTCGTCCAGGTTGTCCACCCCAAGGCGATTCTCGATCTTTGCGATGATCGGGATGTCGGCGCGTTCGGCTTCGAGAAAGCGCCGGATATCCAAGACGTCGCGCGCGGTCTGGACGAACGAGGCGGCCAGATATTCGGCCCCACAACTCGCCGCGAAGCCCAGGTCGGCCTGGGTGCTGGGATCCATGACTTCGCGGGAAAGGTCTGTATCGGGCAGGTTCACGCCCTTGCGGTCGCGCAGGGTGCCCCCGCATTCGATTTGGCAGGCGACGATTCCCTTGCGGACGCTCACGACGCTGAGTTCGATTTTGCCGTCGTCGATCAGCACGCGATCGCCCGGTGACACCGCTTTCGCAAGGCTCTCGAAGCTGACGGAAACCCCGCTTTCGTCGCCGAGCCCCGATTGGGTGTGCAGGGTGAAGTTCGACCCGGCTTGGAGGAGCGCGACGCCCCCCTTGAGCTCGCCGGTGCGGATTTCATTGCCCCGGGTATCGATCAGGGTGGCCACGTTGGCGCCGACCCGATGCACCACCTCGCGCACGCTGTCGACCATTCGAGCATGGCCGTCGAGGTCGCCGTGGGAGAGATTGAAGCGGGCAACATCCATTCCCGCCCGGATCATGCCTTCGAGCAGGGCCGGGTCCGCGCAGGCGGGACCGATGGTGGCGATCAGCTTGGTCTTGCGGAGTCTCATGGCGGGGAGTCTCGCACGAAAGTCTGCGCGGTCCAGCGTTTTTTCGCGGATTCGGGTTCAGTAACCGGTTACGTACCCAAGGCTCTTCGCCGTTTCCTCGATGGCGTCGCCGGCATCGAGAAGCAACGAAGTGGCGTCCCACTGGCCTTCGAGGAGCCGATTCCGGGTGCCTTCGGGGATCGCACCCTGCATGACTCCGCCCCGGGCGGTGACGGTCTGGGTGGCAACGTCGATGGAGACCTTCTGTTCGGGGTCGAGTTCGACGCTCTCGCGCAGGGATTCGGCATCGTCTTCGCCGAGGGTGATGCAGACCAGGCCCAGGCTGCAGCAGTTGCCGGCGAAGATGTCGGCGAAGGATTCCCCGATGAAGGCGCGAAAGCCGAAGCGCATCAGCGATTGGGGAGCATGCTCCCGGGACGATCCGCAGCCAAAATTTTTGCCCACCACCAGGATCTCGGAGCCGAAGAAACGCTCATCGTCCAGGGGATGGTTGCCCTTGGCGGCTTTGCGGGCGTCTTCGAAGAGGTGGTGTCCCATGGCGTCGAAGGTGATGTCCTTCATGAAACGGGCCGGAATGATGCGATCGGTGTCGATGTCATCGCCGCGCACCACGCAGCAGGTGCCGCTGATCTTGTCGATGGTCGTCGGCTGACTCGGGCTCATTTCAGAGAACCTCCCGGACATCCACGATCCGCCCGGCCAGGGCGGCCGCGGCCACCATGGCGGGGGACATGAGAAGGGTGCGGCCTGAGGGCGAACCCTGACGCCCCTTGAAATTCCGATTGCTCGACGAGGCGCAAATTTCTCGGCCGATCAATTTGTCGGGGTTCATCGCCAAGCACATGGAGCAGCCGGGCTCGCGCCACTCGAAACCCGCCTGGCGAAAAATATCGTCCAGGCCTTCGGCGATCGCCTGCCGGGCCACATCTTGGGAGCCCGGAACCACCAGGGCGCGAACGCCCTCTTGGACTTGACCGGTCTTTGCCACCCGGGCGGCTTCTCGAAGGTCCGATATCCGTCCGTTGGTGCACGAGCCGATAAAGGCCACGTCCACGGGAGTGCCCGCGATCGGGCTGCCGGGATCAAGGTCCATATATTCGAGGGCTTCTTCGACGCCGGCCCGGTCCTCATCGCCAGCGTGGGCGGCGGTCGGAATTCGCTCTCCGACCCCGATGTTGTGCCCGGGATGGATTCCCCAGGTCACCGAGGGTTCGATCTGTGAGCCGTCGAGGCGGACCCCATCGTCGTACTCGGCCCCTGGGTCGCTGGCGGCCGCCAGCCACTGGGCGGCGGCCCGATCGAAGGCCTCGCCCTTGGGTGAAAACTCCCGGCCGCGCAGATACTCGACGGTGGTCGCATCGGGGTTCACATAGCCGCAGCGCGCCCCTCCCTCGATGGACATATTGCAGAGGGTCATCCGCTGCTCCATGTCCATGGCTTCGATGGCTTCTCCCGCGTACTCGTAGGCGAAGCCGACTCCGCCGTTCACCCCGAGTTTACGAATGATCGCCAAAATCACGTCTTTGGCATAGACACCCGGGCCCAACGCCCCGGTGATCTCGATCCGTCGCACCTTGAGGCTCGCCATGGCAAGGGTTTGGGTGGCCAGCACGTCGCGTACCTGGCTGGTTCCGATCCCCAGGGCGATGGTCCCGAAAGCGCCGTGGGTGGAAGTATGGCTGTCGCCGCACGCGATGGTGGAGCCCGGCACGGTCAGCCCAAGCTCGGGACCGATGACGTGCACGATGCCCTGATGGCCGCTTTCGGCCCCGAAAAAAGTGACACCGAACTCCTGGCAGTTGCGCTCGAGTTCGGAAAGCATGGTTTCCGCCAGGGGGTCGGCCAAGGGCCGGGCCTGGGAATCCGTGGGCATGATGTGGTCGGCGGTGGCGAAGGTGCGCTCCGGGAAGCGAACCCGAAGGTCCAACTCGCGTAGCATCGCGAAAGCCTGGGGGCTGGTGACTTCGTGAACCAGATGGGTCCCGATGAAGAGTTGGGTTTGGCCTCCGGGCAGTTCGCAAACTTGGTGGGCTCGCCAGGTTTTTCCGAAGAGATGGGTCGGTTGTTCGCTCATTGAGTCATTCCACGCACGGGTGCGAATTGGGGCGAGATGCCTAAGGGACAGGGGAATAGCACGGTGCCGGGGCTTCGGCCCCTCGCCCATGGCCACTGCAGAGGCGCTTGGCCTCGGGGGCTGGGTCGGATCGGTCGAGGGGATCCGAGCGTCTGCTGCCTGCGAGCGGGGAGGCGTGGTAGCCTCCTCATCGGCCGGGGTGTAGCTCAGTGGTAGAGCCTGAACTTTGGGGGTTCAGTGTCGTGGGTTCGATCCCCACCACCCCGACCACTTCATAGAAATTCGCCCTCGGCATCCGTCGGGGTCGAAAATAACGGGAGCCAGTATGGTGCTTCTCGGAGTCATCCTTGCCAGCACTGCCCTTGTCGTCTTGGGGGTCTGGCGCCGCGTTCAGCGAATGGATGGCCAGCAGAAAACCGCGATCAAGGACGCGATGAACGGAATCTTCGAGTCCGCCGAGGCGCGGGGCGCTTTTCCCCGGCAACCCGCCTTCGAGTCCGATTATCTCGGCACCTACCCGCAATTTCGTCTCATCGAGGACAACTACGCCACGATTCGGACCGAATGCGAAGCGCTCATGAAGGACCGTTCGCGCCTGGTGCGAATGGACGAATTGGGGGGAAGCTACACGGCAGGCGATACTCACGTGGCCGATTGGACGACCCTGATGTTCAAATCCGGGTCCTTCATCGAGGAGAATTGCCGGCTCGCGCCGCGCACCGCCGACCTGATCCGGCGGCTTCCTGGGGTCTATACCGCGTTTTTTTCGGTGCTCGAGCCGCACCAGAAGCTGCCCCCGCATTTCGGCTACTACAAGGGTTTTCTCCGATACCACATGGGCGTGATGGTTCCCAACAACAACGCCGATGGCAGTTGCTGGGTGCGGATCAACGCCGACCCCGCCGACAACGCGCGGCGGGACAGGGATCTGATCGAAAAGGGCGAGCGTTATTTCTGGAAGAACGGCCAGGGGGTCGTCTTCGACGATACATTTCTCCACGAAGCCGCCAACGAGTCCGACCAGGTGCGCGTAGTGCTCTGGTTCGATTTTCGTCGCAAGATGCCGTGGTATCTCGACGCCTTCAATCGCTTTTGTCTCTTCGTTGTGCACCGCGAGAGCTCGGTGAAGCGGATTCGCAAGACTGCCATTGTCGAGCCCGGTTGAGGGCCGCGCGGGAGGCGTCCCGGGAGCCCGATTCTGAGGGCTGTGGCTGGCGGTCATGCGGGCATCGGTTGTAAGGTCTGCACCTTGTCGCCGGGTCCTTGAGCCCGGCCGCTTTGCGCCGTTCCGACCCGGCCCACACTTTCATCCCCTCAACTCCGTCGCGCCTTTGACCCCTCCGGGAGGTGGGGAGATTTTATGCCCGGTGAAATCACCCCCCAGTTGCGGGAAACCATCGAGAACACCCTTCGCTTCCTGGCCGTGGACGCCGTCAATGCGGCGAACAGCGGCCACCCCGGTGCCCCCATGGGCCTGGCCGCCGCCGCTTTCGAACTCTTCGACAATCATCTGCGCTTCGATCCCAGCGACCCGGACTGGCCCCTGCGCGACCGCTTTGTGCTCTCGGGTGGGCACGCATCCATGCTCCTCTACGGGATGCTGCATCTCTACGGCTATTCGCTCTCCCTCGATGAAATTCGCGCCTTTCGCCAGTGGGGTGCGCTGACGCCCGGTCATCCCGAATACGGATTGACACCCGGGGTAGAGACCACGACCGGCCCTCTTGGCCAAGGTTTTGCCCACGCGGTGGGAATGGCGTTGGCGGCCCGAATGACGCTCAGCCGCTTCGGGGGTCCAGCGAACCCCGAACACGCGTCTCCCGGCGAACATTTCGTCTACGGCATGATGGGCGACGGCGACATGATGGAAGGGATCACCAGCGAGGCGGCTTCCCTGGCGGGGCACCTGGGACTGGGGAACCTGATCTTCATCTACGATGACAACCAGATCACCATCGATGGGGGCACCGAAATCTCTTTCGGCGAGGACATTCCCGGCCGTTTTTCCGCCCAAGGCTGGCACGTTCAGGGCGCCATTGACGGTCAAGCGGTTCCGGAACTGGCCGAGGCCCTGGTCGCCGCACGCGGCGAGAGCGATCGCCCGAGCCTGATCGTCTTGCGGACGGTGATCGGTCGCGGAAGTCCCGGGGTTGCGGGCAAGAACAAGGCACACGGCTCGCCCCTGGGCGCCGAAGAGGCCGCCCGGACGAAACAGGCCCTGGGCTGGCCCGAAGAACCGACCTTTCGGGTTCCCGACGAGGTTCGCGCGTACTTCGACGGGCGCATTGGGGCGAAGAAGGCGGCCCGCGCGGCCACCGAGGCCCGGCATCAGGGCTGGCGCGAAGCGAACCCCGAGTGCGCCGAGGGCTGGGATTCGGCTCGGGACCGCAAGCTGCCCGCGAACCTCGCCGAGAGGCTTGTCGAGGGGCTTGCGGGGGTTGACGATGCCACGCGCAAGCACTCCGCTGCGGTGTTGGCGCGTCTGCACGAAGTCGTGCCCTATATGGTCGGGGGCTCGGCGGATCTCGCGGGGTCCGCCGCACCGCCGATCATCAAGGAGCACGGAATCGTGGGTCCCGGCGCTGGCGCCGGCGCCGATCCCTTTGCGGGGCGAAATATTCATTTCGGGGTCCGCGAGCACGCCATGGGGGCGGTCACCAACGGCATCGCCCTCGACGGGACTTTCGTTCCGTATTGCGGAACGTTCCTGATCTTCAGCGATTATATGCGGCCCTCGATTCGCCTGGCGGCGCTGATGAAATTGCGATCGCTCTTCGTTTTTACCCACGATTCCTTTTATGTGGGCGAGGACGGTCCCACCCATCAACCCATCGAGCAACTCGATAGCCTGCGTGTGGTGCCGGGCCTCACACTTTTTCGCCCGGCCGATGGTGTGGAGACCGCGATGGCGTATGCCTGGGCCCTCCAGCACGCCGATGGGCCGGTGCTCTTCGCGCTGACTCGCCAGGGCCTCAAGGGGCTGACCCGGCCGGCGGATTTCGAGTTGGAGGACGTTTGGAAGGGGGCCTACCGGGTGCGCGAGCCCGAGAGGTCGGCCGACGTGGTGCTGGTGGCCAGTGGGTCCGAAGTCAGTCTGGCGTGCGAGGCCGCCGCGGTATTGGCGGTGCAGGGCGTCGAGGCCCGGATCGTCTCCATGCCCTGTCTTGAACTCTTCAACGCCCAACCCGAAGCCGATCAATTGGCTCTGGTGCCCGACGACGGAACCCCGGTGGTGGCGATCGAGGCGGGACGCGGCGAGAGCTACCGTGGCCTGGTGGGTCGTAGGGGGCTGGTGATCGGGATGTCGGGGTTTGGCGAAAGCGCGCCAGCGGGTCGGCTTGCCGAAGAGTTTGGTTTTACGCCGAACGGTGTGGCGACCCGGGTCGCGGAGTACCTGACGGGGCTTTGATTCACCCCCGATCGGTTTCGGCCTGTCTGCATCCCGTCATCCCGTCATCTCGTCTCCTGCCTGCCCGTCTCCATCCTGCCCGTCTCCTGCCTGTCTCGATCGGGGTTCGATCGGCCCGTGACTCGAGTCCCGCCTTGGGATGCGTGCAATGCGGCGGTGGCGGCTGGCGCTCGCTCGTTCAGCGATAGTCGTGACCCGCCGGGAGCGGTTGCCCGCCGCCCGACTCTTCGGGTTCCGCTTCGGCTTCTTTGGGCGCCATTGCCTGCAGGTTCAGGGGCGCGAGATGGCGGAGCTTGACGTGGATCACCCCGTCGACGCTTTGTAGAGGACCCCGGATCTCCACCAGGCTCGCGGCATTCAGGGGAACCCGGAAGCGCTCGGCCTGGTCGGGGGTCACGATGGCGTTGGAGAGGCCTGTTTCATCCTCGAGGGTGAGAAAAAGAAACCCCTTTGCCGAGCCCGGCCTCTGGCGCACGATGATGTGCCCCGCTGTATGGACCGGAGTGCCGTGGGGGGTGCGCGCCAATTCGGCGGCGGTGAGCACGCCGCGGGCCCGTAGCGCTGGCCGCAGGTGCGCCATGATCTGGGGCCCCGGGGTGAGTCCCGAAAGCCTGTAGTCGGCCAGGGTTTCCTCCAGGGCCGAGAGCCCGGCGAGGCCGGGTTCGGCGGGGTCCCGGGACCCCTGACCGGCGAAGAGCGATGTGCCATCGCGTTCGATGCCGGCGACTTGCCAAAGGGCGGCCCGGCGCTCTTTCGGTGTGGCCTCGAGTTCGGCTAGGGCGCCGAGTTCCGCCAGGGCATCGAGTTCGGCAGCACTCAGGGGCACGCGCTTCACGAGGTCGGCCAGATTGCCAAAGGGCGCCTCGTCGCGTTCGGCCTCGAGCCAGTTGCCCGTGGCCTCTCGAAGCCCCTTGGTGAAACGAAGCCCCAGGCGAACCGCGGGGGGGCTGTCCGAGCTTGCCCCGGGCTGGAGCGTGCAGCGCCAGCGCGATGCGGTGACATCGATGGCGCGCACCTCCACTCCGTGGCGTTGGGCGTCCTTGATCAGGGTGGCGGGACTGTAGAACCCCATGGGCCAGGCATTCAGCAGCCCGGTGAGAAAGGCTGCGGGGTGATGGCATTTCAGGTAGGCCGACGCGTAGGCGATAAGCGCGAAGGAGGCCGAGTGCGATTCGGGAAATCCGTAGAGCGCAAAGGCGGTGACCTGCTGGACGATTTCCTCCTGGGCCGCGGGGGAGATTCCCTTGCGCGTCATGCCGGCCCGGAGCCGCTCCTCGATGGTGTGCATGCGCGCAGTCGAGCGCTTGAACCCCATGGCGCGCCGTAATTCTTCGGCCTCGCCGCCGCTAAACCCCGCCGCCGTCATGGCCACCCGAAGCAATTGTTCCTGGAAGATCGGGATGCCCAGGGTTCGCTTCAGAATGGGTTCGAGGCAGGGATGGGGGTAGCGCACGGGTTCTCGTCCGGCGCGTCGGTTCAGGTAGGGATGGACCATCTGGCCCACGATGGGTCCGGGGCGGATGATGGCGATCTCCACGACCAAGTCGTAGAAGCAGCGGGGCTTCATGCGGGGCAGGGTGGCCATCTGGGCCCGGCTTTCGATCTGGAAGACCCCCACCGTATCGGCGCGGCAGAGCATTGCGTAGGTTTCGGGGTCGTCCGGGGGCAGGTGGGCGAGGTCGATTTTGCGGCCCTCATGGCGTGCGATGAGGGGAAGGGTTTCCTCGAGGGCGGCCAACATGCCGAGCCCCAGGAGATCGATCTTGATGATGCCGAGATCCGTGCAGTCCTCTTTGTCCCATTGGACGATACGGCGGCCCGCCATCCGGGCGGGTTCGATGGGGACGACTTCGTCCAGGCGCCCGGCGGCGATCACGATGCCGCCGCTGTGTTGACCCAGGTGCCGGGGCAAACCCTGGATGTCGGAGACGAGTTCGATCAAGCGGGCGATTCGGGGGGCGGTGGGGTCGACGCCCGCCTCCCTCATGCGTTCCGCAAGGGCGCCCGGGTCCTGTTGGGCGCCGGGCTGGAGATCGAACCGGGAGAGTCGGCGGGCCAGGGTGTCGACGGTTTCCGGTGCCAGGCCCACCACCTTGCCCATTTCACGCACCGCCATGCGGGTGCGGTAGGTGATGACGTTGGCCGTCATGGCCGCGCCCTCTTGGCCGTATTTCGCAAAGACGTATTGGATCACGCGCTCGCGTTGATCCCCGGATGGCAGGTCGAGGTCGATATCCGGCCATTCGCCGCGCTCTTCGGAGAGAAATCGCTCGAAGAGCAGTTCCATTCCCACCGGATCCACCGCCGTGATGCCCAGGGCATAACAGACCGCGCTATTGGCCGCGGAGCCGCGTCCCTGGCAGAGGATGCCCTCGCGCCGGGCAAAGTCGGCGATGTCGTGGACGATGAGGAAATAACCGTCGAGATCGAGTTTCTCGATGAGGGCGAGTTCGTGTTCGATTTGGGCGCGAACCCGGGGCGGCAGGGGCGCGCCATAGCGTTGGCGCGCACCGCGGTGGGTGAGGGCGTGCAGATGTCGGGGCTGGCTTTCGCCCGGGGGCAGGGGGTACTCGGGAAAGCGGTAGTCGAGGTCGCCCAGGTCGAAGCGGCAACGCTCGGCGATGGTTCGGGTGGCGGCCAGCCATTGGGGGCGATCGGCGAAGCGGCGTGCCATTTCTTCGGGAGCGTGAAGAGTGCGCTCCCCGTTGGCGAGCAGCTTACGGCCCGCCTGGTCAAGAGTCGTCTTCCAGCGCAGGCAGGTCAGGGCGTCGAGCAGTACACGCCCGCGAGGTTCGGCACACCGCACATCCCCGCTGGCCACCACCGGCACCCCGGCGGACTCGGCCAGAGCCACGGCCCGACGCGCCATGGCCTCGTGGTTTCGATCGAGGTGCCGGGACACGTCCACCCAGAGTCGCTCCGGCTCCCGGCCGAAGATCCCTTGGGCTCGGTCGAGGGTTGCCGGGGTGAGGCGCTCGTCTCCGCGCAGCAACAGGGTCAGCCCCCGGGCATTTTCCTCGAGCTGATTCCAGTCGACCCGACATTCGCGCTTGTCGCGTCCCCGATGGCCCAGGGTGAGTAGCCGAGAGAGCCGTCGCCAACCCTCGGGCGATTCGACGAGAAGCAAAAGAGGAGTGGACGGGTCCCCGCGCTCTTCTTCGGGCTCGAGCTCGATTTCGGCTCCGAGAATCGCCCGCACCCCGGCGCGCCGGGCGGCCCGGTGAAAGCGCGGGATGCCGTACACCCCACCCCGGTCGGCCAGCGCAAGGGCGGGATAGTCCAGGGCGCTGGCGCGTTCGACGAGATCTTCGGGCTGAGAGGCGCCTTCGAGAAACGAGAACGCGCTGCGCGCGCGCAATTCGATGTACGCAGGGGGTTTGGGGGGCATGTTTCGAGTTTCGCCTTTTGTTCGCCTTTTGTCATGGGCTAGGCAGGCGATCGGTACGAATTCGCAAAAGGTTTCGGAGGCCGCCTGTGGGGAATATTCCTTGAGCGTGAGGCTTCTTCGGGTATGCTCGCTGCCGCTATGGGCCTGACAGTTTTCTTGGTGGATGACGAGGGCCAGATTTTGCGCCTATTGACTCGGGTTTTAACCCGGGCCGGCCACACGGTGATCACCGCAGAGGACGGCGACGAGGCCTTGAATGTTTGGGCCCAACACGCCGATGCCATCGATGTGATGCTGCTCGACGTGGTGATCCCTCCGCACGGGGGGGTGGAGGTGCTGGACGAAGTGTTGGAACGCCGTCCGGATCTTCCCTTTATGCTGATCAGCGGCGAGCAAATCGATGAGAGTTTGCGAGCTCGAGTCGAAGCCGCGCAGGGAAGCTTTCTCCGCAAGCCCTTCCATCCGGACACGGTCCTCGAGGCCATCGCTCAGGCCACTTCGAACGACTCGGCCTCGGCTTGAGTCGTCTTCGAAGCCTTTAAAGCTTCGAGCTCGGCGTGGGCGACCGGGTTTCGGCGCTTTGGGGCGTTAGAATTGTGGTTTGACTCCGCCCGCACATCGTACTCGGCCCAGCCCGGCTCGCTGTATTTTGCACGCGGACATGGATGCCTTTTACGCCTCGGTGGAGCAGCGCGATGATCCCAAGCTTCGGGGGCGACCCGTGGCGGTGGGCGGGGACGGGCCGCGAGGGGTGGTGGCGGCGGCGAGCTACGAGGCGCGGCGCTTTGGCGTGCGCTCGGCCATGCCGAGTTTCGAAGCGCGGCGGCTCTGCCCCGATCTCGTGTTCCTGCGCGGTGATCCCCGGAAATATTCCCGGGAATCCCGGCGCATTTTCGAGATCTTTGCCGAGTTCTCGCCTTCGGTGGAGGGCCTCTCCCTCGACGAGGCCTTCATCGACCTGACGGGAAGTCGGCGGCTCCTGGGCGCTCCGGCCGACGTAGGGGCTCGGTTGCGGGTCCGGGTACGTGAGGAGACCGGTTTGCCGGTCTCGGTGGGGATCGCCCCGGTCAAGATGGTCGCGAAGATTGCGAGTGCGGCCGCCAAGCCCGATGGCCTGTTGGAGGTGGAGCCCGAGGGCGTGCGCGAATTTCTCGCCCCCCTTCCCGTCCGTCGAATCTGGGGGGTGGGGCCGGTGGCCGAACGGCGACTGGTGGAACACGGGTTTCGGACTCTGGACGATCTGGCCCGCGCCGATCCGCAGACGATCGAGCAACTCTTCGGCGCTTGGGGGAGGGCGTTGGCCGAGTTGGCTCGGGGCGATGATTTGCGCGAAGTGGAGGCCCGAGGCGCTGCGCTTTCCTATAGCGAAGAGAATACGTTTCGGGACGATGTGGAGGATCGCGCGCTGCTCGATGCGACGATTCTGACTCACGCCGAATCGGTGGCTCGGCGGCTTCGCAACGATGGCGTGCGCGGGCGCACGGTGGTGCTGAAATGGCGCGAGTCTCGGCGCCGGAGCGCCGGTCCCCGGGGCTACCCCTTGCATACCCGGCAGCTCACGTTGTTTGAAGCCACCGACGACGGTGCGGAGATCGCCCGGGAGGCGCGGCGCTTGTTGGCCGAGTCCGGCCCCGGAGAGCCGGTGCGCCTGTTGGGGGTGGGGGTGTCGGGGATCGAGGAATCGGGTTTCGCGCAGCTCTCGCTCTTTGCCGATGGGGAGACGAAAGACGCCAACCCCCAGGAGCGGGCCGCGCTCAATCGTGCGCTCGATGAACTCGAGGCGCGTTTTGGCGCCGGGACGGTGGTGCGCGCCAGTCAGGGGCGGGCCGACAAGGCGGGGCTCTCGCTCCAGATCAAACGCGGCGAAGATCCCGGGTCGGCGGATCGCTGATTCAGTCGTAGATTCCATCGATCTGCCAGGCGCGTTTGATCCAGTCGTAACAGAGCCGAACCACGCTGCCGTCGCTGATCTGGATGTCGAAGTGATCGAGGGCAAAGCGTTCGTTTTCGGACCACCAATAGCCCGTTGTTCGCCAGGGGCCGGCCACTCTCACGACATCGCCCCGGGCCGCCGCGCTGCGAACGAAAGAGGGTTTGCCTCCAATCACCCGGACTTCGGCGCTCAGGGGCGGGCGCAACGCCCGCAGGGCGGGCAGGGCGGGGCGGGGTGGAGGCGCAGGAAGCCGAGGCTTTTCGGGCTTGGGGGCTGCCGTTGGGGCGAAGGACCCCATCCCAAAACCGCGGGGATTGGGGTGATCGAGGACCTCGGGGGCCCCTACTCGCCCCTCGCCGCAGAGGACCTCGAGTTCGCTCAGGGTTCGCCCGAGGGCCGCGGGGTCGGGGCCGCGAGGAAGGAAGAGGTCGAGTTGGTCGCTGGGTACGGGCACGCCTTCGCTCGCGATGGCGATGCGCACGATGGGCGCATGGGGGGGATGCTCGCCCAGGGTAAGGGTGGTGACGCGGAGCAAGACCCGTAGATCGAGGGTGGGGGCGGCGAGCCCGATGCGTCGAGCATCCTGACCTCCGCCCTCGAGGCCCAGATGCAGATCCAGGGCTTCGCACGCCATCCCGCGCAGAGCCAGACGTTCGGAGAGCCGGGAGATCAGCCCGCGCAAGACAAAGCCCAGAGGCTCGAGGTGATCGATGGGCGCTTCGAGATCCATGGCTTCTTCGAGGTGCCGGGCGGGGGGTTGGGCCAAGGGGGGGCTGGGGTCCACCCCCTGGGCCCGGGCGACCAAGGCCAATGCACCCGGGCCGAGCCTGTGGGCGAGGCCGCGCCGGGGCAACCGAAGAAGATCGCGCACGGTGTGGATGCCCAGCCGGGTGAGGGCTTGGGCGAGCCGGTCGTCGGGATCGAAAAGGTCGAGGGAAAGGGGGGCGAGGAAGTGGCTCTCCGCTTCGGGAGTCAGGCAATGCAGCGGGGGGCCACCGCTCATCCGGTGACGGGCGGCCAAGAGCGCGGTGGATCGGGAAGACGCGATCCCCACCACGCCCGGCAGTCCCTGGCGTTCCGCCCGAGCCAACAAGGCCGAAGCGAAAGCGGGCTCGGAGGAGAATAAATTCGCGATCCCCGATGCATCGAGAAAGACATGGCCCTCGGCAAAGAAGAGCCCGGATGTGCGGGGTGCGCTTTCGGCTCGGGGCGAAAGGGAAAGAGCAATGTCGAGCAGGGTCGCCCGGGCGGCGCGATCCAGGGCCGGGGAGGCGATGCGTACCCGGACCTCCGGGCAGGCGGCCCGCGCCTGGGCGACGGAGTGGGCGATCCGGACTCCCATGGCCTGGGCGGAGGGGGAAGCGGCGATCACATCGGCCCGGGCCCCGGTCCCCGAGGCCACGACCAGGGGCGCATCGGCAAGTTCGGGATGGGCGCGGAGTTCGGCGCGAAGGGGCAGGTCGGGGATCAGGAGGCAGGCGATTCGGGGGGGCATTTTGCTTGGGGTTGCCCGTTTAGCCGGAGGCGTTTTTGACTCGGAAGGCACCGCCGAGTCGGACAAGGGCAGACCGGCCGTGGCCTCCACTCGGATGACGAACCAGCACCGCCCGGGTTTCGATTTCTTCGAGCAGGGGCGGGGATCCGCTGAAGCGAGCCCGGGCGGGCTGCAATTCCAAGACGATTCGGGCCTCGGTCCCCGCTTGGCGCTGGTGGCTGAGCACGACCAGAGCGGTTCGTGTGGCCGCCGCTTGCCGGGCCAGGCGGGTCCAGATGGAGGCGGGGATTTCGGACCGGGCCCGCGCCGAGGATGGGGAATTCGGTGCGATATCGAGGATGACCAAGGGCAACCCCTCGGTTTCCAGCAATCGCTCGGTACACCGCAGGGCATCGCGCCCGGGTCCGACTCGGGCCCAGAGCACCCGGCGCAAATCGACTCCCGCAGTCTGGGCGGAGGATGGATCGAAAGCATCGGGGGTGTCGATCACGGCCACCCGCTCGCCCCGGTTTTCAACCCCGCCCGTCGTGGTGGTCGCGAGCAAGGCAAAGAGGAGGGATGTTCGCCCGGAGGAAGCGGGTCCGGTGATTTCGCCCAGATCTCCGCGTGCAAAGCCGCCTCCGAGGAGTTCGTCGATGGCGTCGAGCCCGCTCGCGTGGCGGTGTGGATCGCCTTCGCGTTTCTGGGCGCTCTGGAGGGCATGGCCGGGTTGCAGTCGACCGCCGAGATCCCTCAGCAATGCGTCGATGCGTTCGCGGGGCGGTCCTGCTGCCGTCTGCAACCCCCGGGATTCGGTGGATGCGGCCAGAACTTTCGGGGAGGGATTGCGAGCGGGCAGGGGACCAGCGGGCATCCCTTTACTTTCGCTTTTTATTCGCCTTCGTTCAAGGCCCTTGGGTGGCCGGGGCCATGAAAAATCCCCGAACCGGCCGTCAATTCGGCTCGGGGGGGTCCACCAGCCGGGTGCAGCCGTCCTTGATCTCGACGCGCCCCTCGGCGATCAGCCGAATTGCCTGGGGGACCAGCCGTCGCTCGATGGCGGTGACCCGAGCCGCGAGGGTGTTCGGGGTATCGCCGGGTTCCACGGGGACCGACTCCTGCAGCAGGATGGGGCCGTGATCGTATTCGTCGTCGGTGAAATGCACCGTGGCCCCGGTCAGCTTGACCCCGGCGGCGAGCACCGCTTCGTAGACCCGCTGGCCGTAGAAGCCGGTGCCCGAAAAGGCAGGGATCAGCGCGGGGTGAACGTTGAGCGCGCGACCCTCGTAGCGGCCGCGCAGTTGGAAGAGGGAGAGGAAACCGAGCAGCGCCACGAGTTCGACCTCGTAGGGAGCCAGGGCCGCGTGCAGGGCATCGTTGAAGGCGTCCGGGTCCGCGTGTTCCTTGCGCGGGATCGCGATGGCCGGAATGCCGCGCCGCCGCGCCCGTTCGAGCCCGTAGGCGTTGGCCTTACTCGAGATCACCACCACGACTTCACCCGGGACATCGCCGGATTCGATGTGCTCGAGCAGGTTTTCTAGGCTCGTCCCATTGCCCGAGAGCAGAACCGCGATGCGCAGCCGGGCCGGGGCCGCGCTCATTGGACGAGTCCCGCCTCTCGGAGCGCGCGATGGATTCGCCGAGTCGCCGACGATCGGTTCAGCGTATAGAAATGAATGCCCGGCACCCCGGCCTCGATGAGTTCACGGCATTGCAAACTGGCCCACTCGATCCCGATTTCGAGCACAGCCGCGTCGTCTTCGTCGTTGCGGGAGAGTTCGCTGTCGAGTTCGCTGGGAATGGTTCCCCCGCCCAGAGCGCTCATGCGGCGAATGCCGCTGACGCTGGTGATCGGCATGATGCCCGGCACGATGGGGATCTGGATCCCTTCGGCCCGGGCCCGGTCCACGAAGGCGAAAAATTTCGTATTGTCGAAAAAAAGCTGGCTGATCAGGAATTGAGCGCCCGCATCGACTTTTTTCTTCAGGTTCATCAGGTCGGTCTCGGCACTGGTGGCCTCGGGGTGGGTCTCGGGGTGACAGCCCCCGCCGATGCTGAAGCCCCCGCGCTCGGCGATGAACGCGGTGAGTTCGCTCGCGTAGTCGAAGCCGTCATCCGGGTGGCGAAAATCCGTTGTGTCCCGAGGCGGGTCGCCGCGCAGAGCGAGGACGTTCTGAATGCCCGCGACAGCGAGGTCGTCGAGAACCTGGGCGATTTCCGCGCGTTCCGAGCCCAGGCAGGGGAGGTGAGCCATGGCGGTGAGGTCGAGTTCCCGCTCGATGCGGATCACCAAATCGACGGTCTGGCTTCGGGTGGACCCCCCGGCCCCCATGGTCATCGAGACGAATCCGGGGGTGAGCTCTTTCAGGTCGCCGATGGTCTCGAAAAGAGCGTGGTAGCCACGGTCGGTCTTTGGCGGGAAAAACTCAAAGGAGATCACTGGGTCGCCATGGCGATAGAGATCGACGATATTCATGGGTCCATTCTAGCCGTCCGCCCCGGACGGCGCCCGATTCACAGCCGAGTGCTTCGGGGTGGACCGGGGACATTGCTATCACGAGGAGTCAATCATATCTATGTCGGTTCTGGTTACAGGCTCGGTCGCCATCGACCACATCATGGTCTTTGAAGACCTGTTCAAGAAACACATTCTGCCGGATCAGATCCACCGTTTGAATGTGGCCTTCCTCGTTCCAAGCCTTGAAAAACGGTGGGGAGGCACCGGCGCCAATATCGCATTCAACCTCCGGCTGCTGGGAGACGATCCTCTGCTTCTGGCCACAGTGGGAAGTGATCTGGGCGCGTATGCGGAATGGCTCGATGATCACGGGGTGCGGCGGGATTATCTTCGCGTTCTGGAGGATGCTTTTACCGCCCAGTGCTTCATCACCACCGACACCGACAGCAACCAACTGATCGTCTTTCATCCCGGTGCCATGGAACGCGCCCACGAGGCCCGACTGGACGACGTTCGCGAGGAAATCAGCATCGGGATCGTGTCGCCCAACGGCAAGCAGGCGATGATCGAGTATGCGACGGAACTCAAAGCTCGGCAGATTCCCTGTGTGGTCGATCCTGGTCAGCAATTGCCGACCTTTGAGGGCGACGAACTGCTTGCGCTCATCGAGGGGGCTTCGATTCTGGTCGTCAACGACTACGAGTGGCTGCTCACCCAGGAGAAGACGGGGATGGACGAAGGGGCTATTGCCGACCGGGTTGGCGCCTTGGTGGTGACCCAAGGCGCCAAGGGTTCCATAGTGCGGCGCGGAGCCCGTGCGGTCGGTTTTGAAATCGAATCCGATCGGAGTGAAATTGCCTGCGTGAAGGCCGAACGGGTGACGGACCCGACCGGCTGCGGAGACGCCTATCGATCGGGACTCCTCTATGCGCTTTCCCATGGACTTTCCCTGGAGACCGGGACTCGGCTGGGCAGTCTGATGGGCGCGCTCAAGGTGGCCGGCGCGGGGCCTCAATCCATCGCTCTTGACCGCGATGGCATCGCGGCGCGCTATGAATCCGAATTCGGCGAAAAACTCGCATGAAGCAAGACCATCGTCACCATCTCCCGCGCCGTGACCTTCTCTGGTTCGGGTTTGCGTTGGCGCTTCCGGTTCCTTGGGCGATGGCGGAAGCCTGGGGTGGGCTGGGCATTGCGGCAGAGTGGGTGGCCGCCATGGCCGGGCTCTCGATTCTGGGCGCTGCCTTCATGTTGTCCTGGGCGTGCGAGTTGGCGGAACGAGAAATCCCTCAAGCCATGGCCCTGCTCTTGTTGGCCCTGATGGGCGTTTTGCCCGAGTACGCGGTGGATCTTCACTTCGCCTGGGTGGCCGGGAAGGATCCGACCTACGCGGGCTACGCGGTGGCCAATATGACGGGCGCCAACCGGCTCTTGATCGGCTTGGGCTGGGCGATGGTGGTGTTGGTGGGCTGCAAGCGTTCGGGAACCGACGCCTTGACGGTGAGTGCGCCCCAGCAACTCGAGATCCGATATCTCATCTGGGCGACCCTCTACTCGTTCTTGATTCCCTTGTCGGGCACAATCAACCTGTTCGACAGTTTTGTTTTGCTGGCGCTCTTCGTCAGTTGGGTTCGTGAGGCGCTGCAGGGCGACGAGGCGGAAACCGAACTCGAAGGACCGGCGTTGCTGATCGATGAGGAATTCAAGCGGACGGGTCGGCGGATCTGGTCGGTGCTGCTTTTTGTGTTCGCGGGCTTCGCGATCTTCGTTTCCGCCGAACCTTTCGCCGAGAGTCTGGTTTCGGTGGGCCGGTCTCGGGCTATCGATGAGTTCCTGTTGGTGCAGTGGGTGGCCCCTCTGGCCTCCGAGGCGCCCGAGTTCATCATCGCCCTGATCTTTGCCTGGAAACTCCGCGGGAGCGTCGGGCTCGGTGCTCTGATTTCGTCGAAGGTCAACCAGTGGACCCTCTTGGTGGGAGCAATCCCCATTGTGTACGGGCTGTCTCTGGGAGGTTTTTCGGGATTGCCCCTGGATGCGCGACAATCCCAAGAGCTGCTGCTGACCTCGGCGCAGTCGCTCTTCGCGGTCATTCTGGTGACCGACTTCCGATTCGGCCGGCGTGAGGCCATGTTGCTCGCAATCCTCTTCGGGGTTCAGCTCTACTTCCCGAACGCGACGGTTCGCTGGACCTTTACCGGGATCTACCTGGCATTGTCGGTCTACGTGTTGGCGATGGGATCGCCCCAGACCCGAAAAAATTTCTTTTTGCTTCTGCGCGGTAAAACAATCGAGAGCGTCGGCAGCGAACGATCGGGGGCGCGAGTCGACGCGCCGGCCCCCTAGCCATGAAGGACCTCCAGGGCGTCGACGTGCTGGTGGTGGGGGCTGGGGTGGTGGGCTTGGCGTCGGCATCGGCGCTGGCCCGGAGTGGCCGGTCGGTGCTTGTCGTGGAGCGCCACGCTGGAATCGCGCGGGAAGTGACCAGCCGCAACAGCCAGGTCATTCACGCCGGGATCTACGCTCCGCCCGAAAGCCTGAAGGCGAGCCTTTGCGTCCGTGGCCGGGAACTGCTCTACGACTGGCTTTCCGAGCGGCGCGTGGCGTGTCGAAAACTCGGCAAGCTCGTGGTTGCCGTCGAGGAAGCCGAGATGGCCGGACTCGAGACACTTCTCGCCCAGGGCAGGGCCAGCGGAGTTCCGGGCTTGGAAATACTCGACGCCCGGGCGGCGAAGCGCCGGGAACCCCGGGTCGCCGGGATCGGGGCGCTCTACTCCCCGGAGACCGGCATTCTGGATGCCTCGGGCTTTGCGCTCTCCTTGCTCGCCGACGCCCAGACCCACGGCGCGGATCTGCTGCTTCGTCACGAGGTGGTGTCGATGGGACTCCACCCGTCGGGCTGGCGCGTCGGAGTTCGGAGCCCGGGGGCCGACTCGGTGCAAACCGTTGACTGCGAGGTGGTCGTCAATGCCGCGGGCTTGGCGAGCGATGGGGTGGCGGAAATGGCCGGGCTCGATCTCGACGCCCGCTGTTATCGCCAGCAGCCCTGTAAGGGCAGCTATTTCGCGCTGCGGCGGCCCGAGGATCTCGATCTTCAACATCTCGTCTACCCCGCCCCCCCCGCTTCTTCGGGTCTCGGGGGTGGAGGGCTGGGGATTCACGTAACGCGCGATTGGCTTGGTGAAGTCCGGCTCGGTCCCGACGCCGAGTACGTCGGCGAACACGATTTTCGGGTAGAGGCAACGAAAGCGGGTCAGTTCGCCGAGGCAGCCCGCCGCTACCTGCCGGGAATCCGTGCGGACTGGCTCGTTCCCGATTTCGCGGGTATTCGACCGAAACTCGCGGGCGCCGGGGAAGGTTTCCGGGATTTCGTGATTCGGGAGGAGTCTGAGAGCGGGCACCCCGGTCTCATCAACTGCATAGGTGTCGAGTCGCCGGGGCTCACGGCCGCGCTGGCGATCGGCGAGCGGGTGGCGTCCCAGGCGCAGGGAAATTAGTCGCCGGCCACGCCTTCTCCGCGCAGGTCGAGTACCGCGCAGCCGATATTGTCTCCAGCCCGATTGGAGACATGGGCGGCCATCGCGGTTCTGCTGAGGGTTTTGGTCAAGGCCAGGGCGCGGGTTTCGGGTTCGCGGGTTTCGCTCGCCACCAGGGCGTCGGCAACTGCCTGGCTCGGGCAGGCGACTCCGATATTGGTTTCCGATAAACCATCGGTAGCGAGCAAGAGCGCACGGGTTTCACCGAGTTCGCGATAGCCCGCGACGGAGCGGTCCCGCATCCCCTTTCGACTGGCGGCTGCGTAGCCCACGAAATATCGATCCTCGCGTTCAAGGCAGGCCCAACCCAAGTCCTCGATCCCCTGGGCGGTGGCGCAAAAGATGTGGCTGTCCCCCATGGAGATCCACCCCAGAGCGGATTCTCCGGGTCGGGCCAGGGCCAGGGAGAGAGTCGTCGGTGCGGGCGCGACTCCGGTTTCGGCCGCGCGTCTTAGCACCGCTCTTCCGCAATCGTGAAGGACATCGAGGCTGCATTCCTGCCAAGTTCGAGAGTCGAACCCCAGCGCCGCGTCGCCCGTCCAATCTGCAGCAAGCGACGACGCGATGTGATCGATGACGGCTTCCGACCCGCTCGATCCGTGGTGGCCGTCGGCCACCGCGAGGAGCCAGCCGCCCTTTCCGCGTGCAAAATAGACCGCATCTTCGTTGGGCTCGGTGTGTCCGTAAGTCTTGGCCGCTCCTCCGCGCGAGAGGCTGATCGCGGCTGGCCCTTCGCCGGAGGCGGCGAGTCCCCCGATTTCGTGGTGGTGGCGACCGAGCAGCGTGGCGGAAGCCAGGGGCGTCGACGGGCTCATTTGGCCGGAGGCCTAGATCGGTCCGAAGGTGTGGGGGCGGAAAGGGGGTTGGTGGCAATCAGCAGGTCGTGGACAATTTTTCCGCCGATCAGGTGGGTCTGAATGATCCGTTCGAGATTCTCCGGGCTGCATTGCCGGTACCAGGTTCCCTCTGGATAGACGACCGCCACCGGTCCGTCGACGCAGACCCGCAAGCACTCGGCCTTTGAGCGGAAAATTCCACCGTCGACGTCAACGAGTTCAAGGGCCTTGAGGCGCTGCTTGAGGAATTCCCAGTTCTCTTGCTGAACCGACTCGGGAGCACATTTTCCACCAACGCACAGGAAAATGTGCCGTGAAATGCTCGATAGGTGGAGCTTGTCCGCGATTTTCTGGAGTCGTGCGTTTGCCATGAGGAGCGCTTAGTATACAGAGCATCGAAATGAGGCGAGGAGCCCCCCATTGACATCGTTTGTCGGCACCCCGAAGCGGGCTCAAAATCCCGGCCGGAATATCACGATCGCCGAAGAAGACGCCGAACTCGTTTTTTCGCTGTGCCACGAGTTGGGCAACATGATGGGTGCGCTTCGGCTGCATGCCCACCTGCTCGACGACGAAATGGGACCCAGGGGCATCGCGAGGACATCCGTCGATCTGGACGATCTCTCGGCTCGTTCGGCGGCACTTTTGAGCTTGGTACGGCCGCTGCTGACTCCGGATCCGCGCTCTGCCGAGATCATGCCCGTGGCCGGGCTTGTGGGAAATCTTGAGGGGCTCATGGCGGGGCACGGCGCCCGGGGCACGGCGCTTACTTTCGAGGTCGAGGAGGATATTCCGTCGATTCGGGTGGATGTGGGAATGATTCAGCGACTGATCCAGAGTTTCCTCTATTTGGCGCTGGAGTCGGCATCTCCCGCGGGTTCGATCTTGCTGCGAGCCGAATCCAGAGGCGACGAGGTCGCGATCTTGATCGAGGATGACGGTCCCGAAGGCGAAGATCCGGCGGGTTTTCGCGACCAAATGCGGCGGGGACGCCCGCTGCTCTGTGCGGTGGCCGACAGCATCATGAAGAAGCAGGGGGGGCGGTTTTCCGCCGAGCGCGATGGAGCCCGAACCCGTATCAGCATCATCTTACCAGCGATTCGACTCCCAGCGCGCTAGCCTGCGCGCGCCCACGGGCCCAATCCCTATGTCGAATCCCAAACCTCGAACAGATTTGCGCAATCTCGCCATCGTGGCGCATGTCGACCATGGCAAAACCACTTTGGTCGACGGTCTCTTGAAGGCGTGCGGGGCGTTCGCGGCGCACCAAGTCGTCGAGGACCGCGTGATGGATTCGGGTGATCTCGAGCGGGAGCGCGGAATCACGATTCAGTCGAAAACTACCGCGGTCGACTACAAGGGGGTTCGGATTCAGTTGGTCGACACCCCGGGGCACGCCGATTTCGGGGGTGAGGTGGAGCGCGTGCTCGGCATGGTAGATGCGGTTTTGCTTCTGGTGGATGCTGTGGAAGGCGTGATGCCGCAGACGCGTTTCGTATTGCGCAAGGCTCTGCAGCACCGGCTTCGCCCGATCCTGGTGGTCAACAAAATCGATCGTCCTGAGCAGCGCAGCGAAGAGGTTCTCGATCAGGTTTTCGATCTGCTCGTCGAACTTGAGGCCACCGATCAACAGCTCGATTTTCCGGTCGTTTACGCCTCAGCGAAGCAGGGGCATTCGACTCGGGAGTTATCCGAGCCCATGCAAGATCTGACGCCGATACTCGACACGATCCTTGAATTCGCCCCTGCTCCCAGAGTGGACGTTGGAGCACCCCTGCAATTTCAGGCGGTCACCCTGGGCTACGACCCCTTTGTGGGTCGATTGGTGATTGGTCAGGTCAATCAGGGGAAAATGGTTCGAGGGGATCAGGTCGTACGGATTCCCGCCGAGGGCAAGCCCGAGAGTTTTCGCGTAACGAAGCTCTTCGGCACACGCGGAATCGAGCGTGTTGATCTCGAGAGCGCAGAGGCGGGAGATATCGCCATCTTGGCCGGAGTAGACTCGATCGAGGTGGGGGATACAGTTTGCCGCGCCGATGCCCTTCTCCCCCTCCCCCGAATCGCAATAGACCCTCCGACAATCAAGGTTAACTTTCTGGTGAACACCTCCCCCTTCGCGGGTCGGGAGGGGCGCTATGTGACGAGTCGGCAGATACGTGACCGTCTGGGCCGTGAAGCGCTGAGCAATATTTCTATTCTTATCGAAGATACCGAACGGCAAGATTCCTTCGAAATTTCCGGGCGAGGCGAACTGCAGATCGCGGTCTTGATAGAAACAATGCGCCGAGAGGGTTACGAGTTCGCGGTTTCGCGTCCAGAAATTATTCTTCGAAACGTCGACGGCCGGCAATGTGAACCCGTTGAAGACGTGGTGATCGATGTGCCCGAAGGGTCGGCGGGGTCGGTGATGGAAAAGTTGGCCGAACGCAAGGGGCGTATGGAATCGATGGAGCATCAGGGCGACAGAATCCATCTCCAGTTCACGGTTCCGAGTCGCTGCCTCTTCGGATATCGCAACGAATTTCTGACTGACACGCGAGGAGAGGGGGTCCTTTACCGCGCCGTTCGCGGGTACGAACCCCATGCTGGTGATCTCGAAGGTCGAAGCGTCGGCGGCATTGTGGCGACGGCGATGGGTCAGACAACCCCGCACGCGATCTTCAAGATACAGGAACGCGCGACTCTTTTCGTTCCTCCAGGTGAGGCAGTCTACGAAGGCCAGGTCGTAGGCGAAGCGCGCCGCCCGGGAGATCTCAATGTCAACGTCTGTCGCGCAAAAAAGCTGGACAACATGCGGGCCTCGGGGAAGGACGACAGCGTCATCATCACCCCCTACCGGAAGCTGACCATCGAGACCTCGATGGAATGGATCGAGTCGGATGAGCTCTTCGAGGTGACGCCGAAGAGCCTTCGACTCCGGAAACGCATTCTCGCTGGGAATCTGCGGAAACGCTGAGCCCTTGAGTCGGTGCGAACGTTGGCTTCAAATGTCGCGTAGCGAAGCCCGGGCGAATTCGGCCTGCAGCGCCTCGTAGTCGTTGGCCACAGGGAACTGCGGAAATTCGTCGATGACATTCTGGGGCGGGCAGAAGAGAATTCCGGATTCGGCCTGATCGAGCATGGATGTGTCGTTGTAGGAGTCCCCGGTGGCGATGCAGCGGTATTTCAATTGTTGGAATGCGCGCACCGATTGACGCTTGGGGTCGGCTTGGCGAAGTGCATAATCAGCAACCCTTCCTCGTTGGTCGATGACCAGCTTGTGGCAGAGCAATGTCGGCCAACCGAGTTGTCGCATGAAGGGCTCGGCGAATTCATAAAAGGTATCGGAGAGGATGACCACCTGGAAGCGCTCGCGTAGCCAGGAAAGGCAGGCCGTGGCGCCGTCCAAAGGCTTCATGGTCGCGATGACCTCTTGTATGTCGCGAATGCCAAGATTGTGTTCGTCTAGAATGGCCAGTCTTTGGCGCATGAGTTGGTCGTAATCAGGAATGTCGCGGGTGGTCGCCCGCAATGCCTCGATTCCGGTTCGCTCGGCCACATTGATCCAGACCTCGGGAATCAGAACACCCTCAAGATCGAGGCAGGCAATCTCCACGTGAACTTCCTCCAGTCTTTTTAATTTTCGCAGCATTCGCCGCGAAGCGCCTTCTGGTTCCGGCCCACTCCGGCCCGGGCCGACGGGAACTGAATCTACCGTTCCCGGGTCCCTTTCGATAGCATGGATGCCGTGATTCGGGCCTCTTCCTCTTTGACAGCGAGATCGAGCGATTTGCGCGGACGCTCTGCAATCGGGCCCATGCCCGGGCGATCGTGGGCGAGACCGAGCGAATGAGCGCTCTCGAGGCCTTCTGCCTGGGCATTGTCCAGGGATTGACCGAGTTCTTTCCCGTTTCGAGTTCCGGGCATCTGGTGATCTTTCGCTCGCTCTTTGGAATTCAAGATGAAGGCGGGCTTCTCTTCGAGATCGTTGTGCATGTGGCGACCCTTTTGGCGATCGTAATCTATTACCGAAAACGCATCATGGACCTTGTGGGTGGCGTTTTCTCCCGACGCGCCGATGCCCTGCACTACGCGGGAATGCTCATGATCGGAACATGTCCCGCCGTGCTGGTAGGGCTGTCCGCTCGAGGTTTCATCGAACGGCAATTCCAGAACCCCGTTGCCACGGGCGCCGCGCTGCTCGTTACAGGAGCAATTCTCTGGACGACTCGGAGCGCAGTGCCCAGTCGTGGAGGAGCGGCCCGGGATCGCCCGTCAACGGCGCTGAGTTGGCGGCTGGCTCTCCTGGTGGGCTGTGGCCAGGCTTTGGCGATTTTTCCGGGAATTTCCCGCAGCGGTACCACGGTGGCGGTTGCCCTGGCGCTGGGGCTTGCACCGGCGGCGGCCGCGGAATTTTCGTTCTTGCTCGGCATCATCGCCATCGCGGGGGCAGCGGTGCTGATGCTGCCGGACCTGGCTGCAGCGAGTCCCGAAGTCCTGGCAAACCTTGTCTACGGCAGCGCCGCCGCCTTGGCCGCGGGCCTGGCGGCTATCTGGGCTTTCGTACGGATGCTCGAGGGCGGACGTTTCTACTTTTTCGCAGCATACGTCTGGGCAGTCGGGGGCCTATTCCTGCTCTGGACTTTGGCCGGGAGCTAGCTCCAAACGAGCGGTAGGAACTGGATATCCCGGATGCCTGGGCTGTAGACGGGGACCTCTGCGTCGCGAATCCTGTAGTTGGGAATCCTGCGGTGCCATTCCTCCAACCCCACCCGCAATTCCATTCTAGCCAGATGGGAACCGAGGCATCGGTGAGCCCCAGCGCCAAAGGCGATGTGGCGGTTGCGCGAGCGATCGAAACGGACTTCATCGGCCCCCTCGAACTCGGCAGGATCTATATTCGCAGCGCCGAGCAGAAGCATCACCATCTCGTCCTTCTTGATCGGGATGTCGGCGATCTCGATATCCTGTTTGACCAAACGGGGGATGACGGCGACAGGTGTCTCCCAGCGGAGTAACTCCTCGATGGCTGCCTCCAGGGTTTCCGGGCTCTGGGCGATTTTCTCGCGGTGGTTTGAATTGGCGGCGAGATAGGCGATACAGCAACTGATAGTCGCGGTGACCGTATCTAGACCCGCCAGAATGAAGAGAAAAGAAATGTCGAGTATCTCGTTGTGGCTGAGCTTCTCGCCATCCAATTCGACATTGAGCAAGTAACCCATGAGATCGTCCCGGGAAGATTTTTTACTGTCCTTGATGAGATCCTCGAAATACGCGTAGATTCGCTTTCCGGTGGATGCTCTGATCGCCCCGACCTCCGTTTCGTCGAGGGGGTTCTTGGCTTGGACCTGAGGCCGAATGATCCCGTCTTTGAGTTCAATGAGTAGGGAGAGATCGCTGACGGGCAGTCCGAACAAGTGTAGAAAGGCCTGGCACGGCAGCGGAACCGCGTACTGCTGGCTGAAATCGCAACCGTTGTCCCCAGAAAACGAGTCGAGAAGCTGATTCGCCGAGGCGCGAAGCGCAGGCTCAAACTCGATCATTCGCTTCCGCGAGAAGCGTGGGTCGAGAATTTTCCGGTAGCGAGTTTGGGCTGGGGGGTCGATCTGCTGCGGAATCATGGGGCGGTCGGTCCCCAAGGACATCTGCTCGGCCATATCGGATGAAAAAATGGCGGGATTGCGCAGGCAGAACATCACATCCTCGTAGCGAGAGATGACCGGGACGTTGGTGCCGGACATCCGGAGCACGGGTATCTCGTCGATCATGCGGCGATAGGTGGCGTGAGGGCAGCCAGCAACTTCCGGAGAGAAAAAGTTGGGGATCTCATCTTGCGGTGAATCGGAGCAGGAATCGTCAGATACCATGGCTTTCATCTCCCCACGGGCATAGCGAATCGATCGACCTGTGATGTTGTCCGCCCCGGAGTCTAGAGCGCAGTTCGATGGTGCGAAAGCCCGCGATTCATCGGGCCTTGCTGCGTAGCCCCCCCAGCGAGAGAAGCCCCAACCCGACCAGCAGTGCGGTGGACGGTTCCGGGACCAATACCCAACCCGCGGTGACGGGATCGAAGGGCGTGTAGCCACCGTCCGCCCAAGCGCCCGTGAAGTTCGTATTCAGGTCGTATTTGACATTGGAACCCAAGGATATCATCGACTCGGTCGAAGAAAAATCAGTTCCTCGGACGTCGATGATGCCGGTTGAGGAAAAGTTCGCGCCAAGTAAATTCGCGCCCGCGAAGTTTGCATCCGAGATCTTCGCGTTGTCAATCTGTGCGCCAACCAGTATGGCCTCTCCAAAATCAGAAGATCTCAGATTTGCGCCACTAAAGCCTGCGCCAAGCAAATTCGAGTCTCGGAAGCTCGCGCGGATCAAGTGGGAATTGTCGAAAATGGCGCCCCTCAGGTCGGCGCCGGATAGGTCTGCATCGACCAGTTCGGCTTCGGACAGATCTCTGCCCACGGCGTAGACGCCGCTATAGAGGTCGCCCTGATAGGTATGAACGAGGCCGCCAACTGTTCGGACCGGGTTCACCTGGGTTCCATTGGTCAGTTTATAGGACAGAGCTTGTGCAGTTCCGCTCGTTAAAGTGACCAAGACGATCAACATCCAAAACGTTTGAATCCAATATCGCATGACTCTCCCTTCCCATTGAGGAGTTCCGACTAGGTAAGGGCCATTTGGGAAGGGAAGGTGACGGAAAATCTTTTTAAGTTGTTGTTTCTTTTCGTCTTTTTAGCGTCATGGGAATTTTTCCAGGGGGATTGGATGAATTCCCACTCCATTGAAATTCTATTCCGTCTGGACTGTACGAGTTGTCTTCGAAATGGAACGGGCTCGGAAAGCCACCGCTTTCCGAGCCCGTTATTTTTCTGCTTCTGGCTTTCGGTTCTGGTTTGATGAAGGAATTCCCTCGACCCGTTTTGCCGAGAAGGCTGTTTCAGCTAAGCGGCGCCCCGGGTGGCGCTGGCTGGGGCTTCAGGGCTCGAGGATCGGGTGCAGGCGCTGGGCCGGCTGGGTTTCCCGAAGTTTCTTGAGGGCCCGAGCCTCGAGTTGGCGAACGCGCTCCCTGGAAAGTCCCAAGGATTGCCCGATCTGCTCCAAAGTATGTTCCTCTTCTCCAGCGAGCCCGTAGCGAAGGCGCAGAATCAGTTGCTCGCGAGGAGTCAGCGCTCCAATGAGCGTGCCTACACCTGTTCGCATACGGTCGTCATCGATGCCGCCATCGGGGAGCGATGCCCCCTGATCGGGTACGAAGTCCTCAAGCCGCTTTTCGGTCCCGGCCACGTTCGACTCAAGGGAAATGGCTTCCCGCGAGAGTCGGTCCAAGGCCTCAAGCGAATCTGTGTCGGACCCAAGGGCCGGCGCCAATTCTGCGGGTGTCGGATCCCGCCCGAGTTTTCCTGTCAGTTCCGCACGAACACGCTGGCTGCGCTGGAGTCGATCGTGAACATGAGAAGGCAGGCGAATCGTTCGGGAATGATTTTGGATAGCTCGAACGAGTGCCTGACGGATCCACCAGACAGCGTACGTGGAGAACTTGAAGCCTCGGCGATGATCGAACTTCTCCACCGCCCGGATCAGCCCCAAGTTGCCTTCTTGGATCAGATCGGGGAAGGACAGGCCCAGGTTCCGGTAGTCCTTCGCGATGGCGACAACCAACTTCAAGTTGTGCTCGATGAAGCGGTTTTTCACCGTGGTCATTTGGTCGTGAGCGTCCTCGACGGCGTTGGACAGGTCAAGCATGCGTTTTCGGGGAACCCCAACCTCTCGCTCAAGTTCGGCAAGTCGCTTGGTTCGCTTGCGGGTGCGCCGCATTTCCCTGGACTGGACGAGCACGGCATCTCGCAACTCGACAAGAATGGCCAGGGAGAGCTGCGCGCTGTGCATCTCCTTTGAAATCTTTGCGTCGAGCTTCTCAAGTGCAGGGGTGTAGCTGTCTCCCGACTTTTCGAATTTCTTCGCCCGGTCTTCGAGCAGCGTCCGAAGCCGCTTGACCGCACCCTCGACGCGTGCGGCGATCTCGCCGGTCTCTTCGTCCCCCGACGATTCGGAAAGCTTGGCTCCTGTATGCGAGAGTGCCCTCAGGGCATCCCAGCGTTCCACTACGTGGCGTGACGAGCACGGAATAGCGTAAAGCGATTCGCGTAGATCGGCTGTTGCCGCCTCGAGGTCCTTGGCGAGGTAAACCTCTTCTTCGCGCTTCAGAGTGCGCGTCCCGCCAATTTCCTGAAAATAAGATTCAAGAGGGCGTCGCTCTCGACCGGGGTCGAGTTCGTCCGCCGCAACGACAGGTGTCGCGCCCATGACTGCCGCAGTCGGTGTGGCTTCCGCAGGAGTAGATTTGGTCTGGTTCTCAGCCGTCACTTTCTTACCTTTCAATACGCTGGTGCAATTCCAATCCGATCGGATACCGCCCAGGGTGGAATGGTTTCAAGCAATCCCTTGCATTCACGTGTTCCTTCGAGGCTATTCGACTTCCCATAAATCCAGCCCGATCAACAGGACGTTCCAGAATCACCCTGTCCCAGCGAACACTCATCCGGGATGAGCCGCTCTCCGTCGGTCCAGCGGCAAACTCAATTGGATCGATTCCAAGTCGATTTGCGTCGTGCCCTTGCCGCATGGTTGCCTAACCAATTGGCTCTCCACCGTGGCCACCCCTTCATTTCGGGATGGTTTGATCGGCCGTGCTCATTTTCTGCTGTCGCTTTGCCCGATTCTGCTTCATCGCCCGATTTTCGTCGCTCGCTGTCTGCTCAACGCTGCTTTTCTCGGCGCTCCGTAGAGACCCAGACAGGCCGACCGTGTACAACCGCACCCCTACGGGGAGTCAGGTTTTAGCGCAATTGGTGGGGGGTCGCTTGATAGTTAAGATATTGATCTTTCCGGAGCCTCTTGGCCAGTTATTTCTGCTTCAAGAGCGATTTTTGAGCTCAATGGGGACAGATGCGGGGCTTTCTTCGAGCCATTGAGTTGTTTCGGGCCTGATTGGCGCTCCTCCTCATTTTTTTGACCTTTGGGTTCGTCCCGTGGGAATCCGCTTCCGGACCTTCGGGGAAGAGCACATCCTAGACCCGCCCACGGGCGGGCGTTGCAATGACCTCTATACATGTCGGTTCGCTACACCAAGATCTCAATCGATATGTGTTGAAAAGGCAACACTTCTCATGGCTTCGCGAATCCGGAGGTGTCTTGTCGGGGTTGGCCTCTTCCCGGCGGGACCGCTAGAAGCTCCAGATTCGGGGGATGGTGTAGAGGGCGACGCCCGCGCAGATGAGGTTGAGGGGTAACCCCACCCGGACGAAATCTTTGAATCGGTAGTTGCCGGCGCCGTAGACGATCAGATGAGTCTGATAGGCGAAGGGCGAGGCAAAGCAGCAGGTCGAGCCGATCGCGATGGCGATCACGAAGGGTCGGGGGTCGGCGCCCACCTGGCCCGCGAGCGCCACCGCGATGGGAAACATGATCGCGACCGCCGCCGTGTGGTGGAGAAGTTCAGCCATCAGCATGCACAGGCAATAGATGATGATGAGCGCCCCTAGGGGCCCAAGCCCGTGCGCGACCCCAAAAACTGACTGGGCAATCCATTCCGCGGCGCCGGTTTTCGCCATCGCTTGGGCGATCCCCAGGCCTGCGGCGATGACGACGAGGATCGACCAGGGAACACTCTCTCTAGCTTTTTTGGGGCTGACGCAGCGCGTGGCCAGCATGATTCCGACGGCGACGAAGCCCGCGAGGGTGATAGGGAGAACCCCGGTGCTCACAGCGAGCACCATGGCGACCACTACCGTCAGAGCCACTCCCGCCCGGTTGAATCGTGGTTTTTCGCTTCCAGAAAGTTCGCTCGCCAAATAGAAATCCGGGCTATTGCGATTGTGTTGCATGAAATCCGGCGACGATTGCATGAGGAGGGTGTCGCCGGGTTGCAGGACGATTTCACCGATTTTGCCCGGGACTCTTTCAGCGTTGCGATGCACCGCGATCACCGCGGCGTCGTACGCCGATCGGAAGTTGGACTCCCGAATGCTGCGGCCGATCAGCGGCGAAGAGGAGGAAACCACCGCTTCTACGAGTCCGTGGGTGCGTGTGGGCGCATCCTGCTCCTCCAACTCTTCTTCCGAGAGCGGCACCAGGCCACGGATTTTCTGGAGGTCAACGATGGTGGCTACGACTCCGGCAAAGACCAGGCGATCTTCGGCTTCGATGACGACTTCCGGCCGAACCGGGGTGATGACGCGCCGATTGCGTTCTATTTCCACCAGAAAGAGTCCGGGTAGATGACGAAGCCCCGCTTCCTCCACCGAGGACCCCACCAGCGCACAGCCGGTCTTGACCACCATGGTGGTGACATATTCCCGTCGCCGTTCCCCAAGCGTGTCCGTAGGAAGGGGGCGGTTGGGAAGCAGGTGCGGCGCGATGAAAATCAAGTAGACGCTGCCCACGGCGACGATGGGAAGCCCAACGGGGAAAAGCTCAAAGAAGCCCAGAGGCACCATGCCGCTATCGCGCACCAGGCCGTCGACGACCAGATTCGTGCTGGTACCGATGAGGGTCAGGGTGCTGCCCAAAATCGACGCATAGGAGAGGGGAATCAGGAAATGGCTGGCCGAGAGGCGGCTGCGTCGCGCCCAGTCGATCACCGAAGGCGTCATCATGGCGACGATGGGCGAGTTGTTGAGAAAACCCGAGAGCGCCGCCACCGGTAGGACAATTCGGCCGATTCCCTGCCGGACGCTCCGCGCCGAGGCCAGCAGTCGCCCGACCGTGAGGTCCAGCGCGCCGGTCTCCCGGACCGCCGCCGAGAGCATGAAGAGCACCCCCACCATGGCAACCGCCGGGTTCGAGAAGCCCGAGAAGGTTTCCCGAGGTGTCAGGATTCCGGTGATCCCCAGGCTGATGAGGGCGGCCATCAGGACCAAATCCGGGGACGCGACCTCCCAGACCAGTAGGCCCAGGGCGATCACCACGACGGCGAGGGTAAACCCGATCTGCCAATCCATCTGGGGCGCACGATACCCGCTTGTACGCGTTCGCGGCAAGGGTGGAGGTCAGCCCGGGCATTGGGGTGGGGATGCGCCACACTGGGCCCATGGTCGAAAAGGGTTGGACATTCAGCGAGCGGGAGTTCTATCTGTCCGAGTTTCGGGGCCGGACCCTGGGAATCGCGTTGGCAGAGTTCCCATCGGGTTCGTTCGATGGACTGGATTCGGTGATCGCCGAACTTGCGAAGAACGGCACGCGCTGCGTCGTCGTGTCGCCGATTCGTGAACTCTTGGAGGCTGTGGTCTCCACGGTGATTGTGCCCGAGAGAGAAACCGGCTGGGTCGGAGGGCTCTGGCGAAATCTTCGCGACGAGATGTCAGTGGGTTTGTGGGTGGTCCCCGAGACCTCTGGAAGCGGTGGCGCACCCAAAACGTTTGCGGCGAGCTGCGGGGCGATTGTCTCGGAGTTGAGGCTGGCTAAGTTGGTCTGGATCGATGGCCGCGGTTCACTGAGGGATGCCTCGGGTCAGCGGATTTCACTTCTGGACCACTCCGACTTGTCGGGTTCTGGGGAGACATCCAGGGCGATGGCGCTGGACTCCCCGGCCGACAAAGAACTGGTGGGGGAAATTCGGGACCTGTTGGAGGGCGGAATCGCGTCGGTGAATATCTGCTCGCTGGCGGGCCTGGCCGACGAGCTCTTCACGTATGCCGGCTCGGGAACGCTGCTGACTCGGAATCGCTATTTGGAGGTTCGCCGGCTGGGCGTCGATGACTTCGATGCCGCGACGGATCTGATCGCCCGGGGTGTCGAAGAGGGGTTCCTGACGCCTCGAAGCGAGGCCCAGATCGAACGGACGCTGGGAAACGCGTTTGGCGTCTTCGTCGAGGGGCGATTTCTGGCCGGCGTCGGCGCGCTGATGGACTATGCCGCCAATGGCGCGGCGGAGATCGTGAGCCTCTATACCGTGACGCGCTTCGCGGGCGAAGGCGTCGGGGGGCATCTGGTTGGTTATGCGGTGGAGCGCGCACGGGCGGCGGGATACGCCCAGATCTTTGCCTGCACGACATCGTCGCGAGTCGAAAGTTTCTTTGTCCGCGAAGGTTTCGCCCTCGTCGGGGGGGACAGCATCCCCGACGAAAAGTGGATGAACTATCCCCCCGACCGCCGCGAGCGGGTTCGCTGTCTCTCTCGGGCACTCGACTAGCTGGGTCGGGCATTTTCTAGGATTGCCGGTCGGAGCATCCGGGGCGTGGCCGAAGCTTCTTCCCTTGGATGGCGACTCCGATTACGGAGCCGAGTGGACTGTAAGCCGGGTTCTGTCCCGATCCGGCGTTGCCGCCGATCCGGTGAAGATCATTCCTCTAGGCGCCGTGTTGCC
>LWDU01039117.1_pt1 | contig 36411 bp, 33 predicted proteins | sample 727161 | NCBI WGS metagenome assembly LWDU01 (sample SAMN04566230, study PRJNA314399) | hydrothermal vent metagenome | isolation source: deep sea hydrothermal plume seawater | place: Mexico: Gulf of California, Guaymas Basin | collected 2004-07-11 | reverse complement strand
TTCCTGGGCGAGCCAGGTCATGGGGTAATGGGGCAGTTCGGTGAGCCCAATGTCGCGCGGGGGTTCGCGATCCGCCGGCAGGAAGCGGGTGCCAAAGACGATGTCCCAGACGATCAGGTTCTGGCCATAGTTGCGATTGGACTCGACCACCCGGCGGGAATGATGCCACCGGTGCAGTTCCGCCATGCTGAAAATCCAGTTCAGCGGCCCCAGGCGCACGGGCACGTTGCAGTGCTGGAAGATCCCGTGAACGGCGGCGAACAAGACCCAGAGCACCAGCACATCTTGACCCGCACCCAGGGCCACCAACGGCACAGTGGCGACAAGGTTGTTGAGCAGGATGTCCAGGGGATGAAAGCGCGCGGCATTGAGCCAGTAGAGCCGGGGCGCACTGTGGTGGAGCGCATGGAAACGCCAAAGCCAGGGCACCTCGTGCTGCATCCGGTGCACCCAGTACTGGCCGAGTTCGCCGATGACCAGAGCCAGGGCCAATTGAAGGGCCAGGGGCCAATCGCCGGGCCAGACTTGCAGTGCGTGCCCCCCGAGCAGCCAGGCACCCAGGGCGACCCCCAAGCCGCGCAGGACCGGATCGGCCATTCCGCTGGTCAGGGTCACGGTCACGATGTGGCGGAGGTCCACCCCCAGATCGCCATGGTTGCGGTTCCAGTCCCGGTGATACGGGGCCAGACGCTCGAGGGCAATGACCGCCAGGAAGGCCGGAAGCTGGGCCCCAATGCCCGCCAGGATCGGGTCAACGCCCCGGTTCATCCCGAAAATCGCGCCCGCGATGGCGCTCCCCATCACTACGGGAAAACCGAGATGAGCAATCAGTACGAGGGCTCGCGATCCCAAGACCATGGCTCCAGCATAGCGCTGGGCGGGTTCGGGGCGCGGGTTGGGTTGGGTTGGGTCAACGCCTTCCCAAGCGACCTCCGGGCTCGATGAACTCGATGGTATTGCCATCGGGATCGCGAACAAAGATTTGCCCCACATCGGCGCCGGAGGCCAGCATTTCGAGGCCCGCCTCCTCCAGTCGGCTGTGCACCGCCGCGTAGTCACCAATGGCGAACGCGATGTGCTGGGCCAGGGGCGTCAGCGACGCGGCCTGGCTCCCCACATCAACCCCGGGCGGCGTCTGGATCAAGTGCAATTGCACGGGACCGGCCTGGTACCAGATCCCGGGCAGGCCGAAGTCCGGGCGCTCGAGTTCGGGCAGGCCGAGCAAATCACTGTAGAAAGCCCGAGCCTTCTCTATGTCGGCTACAGCAAGGGAAAAATGATGGGCACCTTCAATCATCATGAAACGTCCTCCTGGCCGGGCGATTCCAAGGACCCGGCTCCCTCCGCCACCTGAACCACGACCTTTCCCGCAGTGGCGCGCCCAGCCAGTCCCGCAATGGCGCTGGGGACAGCCTCCAGGGGAACCACCCCGTGAATCAGCGGCTTGATCCGGCCCTCGGCGTAGAGGCCCAACAGTTCCGCGTGCACCCGGTCGAGAAAGGGCCGGTCGCGATGACTATACTCACCCATGTAGACACCCACCAACGAGTAGTTGCGAAGGAGAAGTTGGTTCATGGGCGCGTCGACCATTTTGCCCCCGGCGAATCCGATCACCAAAATGCGCCCGTGCCAGGCGACACATTTCCGGGACTCGTCAAAGACCGCGCCGCCCACGGGATCGTAAATCACGTCGGCCCCCTCGCCCCCGGTGGCCTCCAGCACCTTCTCCGCAAAATCCTCTTCGAGGTAGTCGATGGCCAGGTCCGCCCCCAACTCCCGGCAGATCGCCGCCTTCTCGGGTCCCCCCGCCGTGGCGATCACCCGAGCCCCGGCGACCTTGCCCAATTGAATGGCCGCCGAGCCAACCCCGCCTGCGCCCGCGTGCACGAGGAGGGTCTCGCCGGATTGCAAGCCGCCCCGCTGGTGCAGGGCAATATGGCCGGTCTGGAATGGGATCAACATGGCAGCGGCATCGCGATCCGGCAGGCTATCGGGGATCGCGTAGCAGTTACGTGCGTCCGCCAGGGCGTACTCGGCCAAGCCACCCGCCGGCAGGGCGGGCACCCCCATCACCCGGGTTCCCTCGGCGATTCCCGCCTCGGACCCGGCCGCCACCACTTCCCCGGCGACCTCCAGCCCCGGGGTAAAGGGCAGTTCAGGCCGCAGTTGGTAGGTGCCGCGACAGAGCAGACCATCGCCAAAGTTCAGCGCCGCAGCGCCGACCCGGATCCGCACCTGGTCGGCGGCGGGTTCGGGCAGGGGAACATCCTCATCGAGAACCAGAACCTCTTCTGGACCGCCGTGAACTTTGACCCGCCAGGCTTTCATGCTCTCCTCCCTGTTCATGGGACTGTTTCATGGGACTGTTTCATGGGACTGTGCTCTATTCAAGCGACTGGCCTGTTCAAGGGACTGTGCTGTTCAAGGGACTGGGCCCTGTTCAAGGGACTGTCCCTGTTCAAGGGACTGGGCCCTGTTCAAGCGACTGTGCCCTGTTTTCTCAGATCTGCGATTTCACCCGGCGAATGTCCCGCCTGGGCAAGAATTGCATCGGTATGTTCGCCCAAAAGAGGTGGGCGACGCGGGGGAGCCAGGGGGGTTTCCGAGAAACGCGCCGGCGCGCGGAGAACCCGAACCCGTGCGAGAGGATCTTCAATCACGCCCACCACACCGCTGTGTTTGACTTGCTCATCGGACAGGAAAGCCTCGAAATCGTTGACCGGCGCAAAGGGCGCCCCGGCTTGACGAAGACCGGCGACCAGCGCCGCGGTGGGGCGTTCGCGAAATTCTTCGATCAATATCTCCGAGAGGGAATCAATATTCTTAAAACGCTCAAGCATGCGAACGAAGCGTGGATCGTTCTTCAGATCATCCCGCCCGAGGAAGTCGCATAGGCCCAGGAACTGTTCATCCTGAACCACCATGCCCACCACGTGGCCGTCCGCAGTGGGATACACCCGAAAGAGATCGAAGGGCGGGATGCCGGAATCCGAATCCGGGAATGAAACTGGGCCCATCATCTCGGGCAAAATAAAGGCCGCGTAGGCGTCCAGCATGGGGACGTCGATGCGCTGACCGCCCCCGGCTCCCGCCCGCTCCCGGGCGAAGAGCGCCACCATGATCGCGGCCAGCGCGGTCATACCCGCCGCCTTGTCGGCCACCACGGTCCGAAACATCTGGGGCGTCGCCCCTGCGCCTTGAGCGGGCATCATCCCCCCCAGACCCTGGACCACGTGGTCATACGCCGGCAGCGGCGCATAGGGACCATCGGGACCGAAGCCGCTGATGGACACGTAGATCAGCCGGGGGTTCGCCGCCCTTAGAACCCGGTCGCCGATCCCCAACCGATCCATCACGTCGGGACGAAAATTCTCCACCACCACGTCGCTTTCCCGGGCCAGTCGCAAGACCACCTCCCGGCCGGCCTCACTCTTGAGATCAATCGCAATGCTTCGCTTGTTCCGATTGAACTGGCTGAAGAAGCCCGAGAGCCCGGCATGAAAAGGACCGCTCGTAGAGCGCGACATATCACCGACCAGGCTCTCGACCTTGACGACATCCGCCCCGTAATCGCCCAAGGCCTGGGTGCAGAAGGGGCCGGAAACCACACTGGTGAAATCCAACACGCGAAGCCCCTCGCAGGGCGAGGGAGGGTTTCCGGGGGTCTCCATCCAGCGATCTTAGCGCCACTGACACGCTCTACCCCCGCACTTCTCCGCTATTATGCGGTGCTCCGCACCGGTCTCTCTCCGGGCGACCGCATCCAGCGAGCCTTCCATGCAGCCGCACTTCTTTTCGAACTACCACGAATTCGACCCCTTTCTTCAGGAGGAACAAGCCCGAGGCTTGACCGATCTGTGCGAGAAATTTGGCAGCTACGGCCTCTACTCGGAAGAATCCCTCAACGAGGGGATTGGTGAAGGGCTGCCCCAACGCTTCGACGCGGCTTTCAACTTCATCAAGACCGGGGGCCGCTTCGGCCAGGCCCATGAAGATCTCGCGACCCTGGCCGCGCGAACCAATTATTTTCGCGAGACCTACGCGTACGGGGATGAGGTCGCCGCCCCGGGCATCGAATTTTTCTATCGCAACGTAGAGTTGATCGAACAAGCAAAGAAGATTTTTGATCGGCCCGTCATCGAACCGGCCATCGTTTACGCGAATATCCTGCTGCCCGGCCAGGAACTCGCCACACACACCGACGTGCCCGAGTTCCGCGGACTCAACCGGCGGTTGCACCCCCAGTGGATGCTCGTCGTCATGCACCACTCCGGACTTTTCGATTCCTGGCGCATGCCCATCGCCACCTCGGTTTCGTGGTACCAGGACACCGAAGGAGGGGCTTTCGCGTTCTATCCCAAGGGCGCGGACCAGCCGGCCCGAACCCATTCGGTGCGCTTCAACAGCGCGGTCATCATGGATACGGACAGCGTCTTCCACGGTGTCGACCGAGTTCAGGAACTCGACTCGCCCATGCCCGCCTTCCGCTCGGGAATGCGGCTAAATGCCATTGGCCACCGCCGTTGGGCGGTGCTGGACGGTGCCGAGGAAATCGGCCGGTACCGGTGGGAGGAAATGCGTTTTTCGATTTCCTGGAAGGCCTACTGTTTCATCGACAACGCCGACAAAGAGCGTTGGCACACTCACAGCGAAGACCTGAACGTGGAAACCGTGCTCGACACCCTGTGCGCGGACCTTCGCGAAAGGGGTCGCCTCCAGGACGGCCGGCCTTCCAACCGAGAACTGGCCGAGATCCTCGTCGATGAGTACATCCACTTCCCCAAGCCCTGCGAAACCTGCACTTGATCTTCACTTCGCGCTGACCCCGAGGACACCCAGATGAACGTCACCGGCGAATTCATTGATATTCCCACCCGGTCGAGCACCATGCGCGGCTACTTGGCGAGGCCCGAGGGCAACGAGATCCTGCCCGCGGTCATCGTCTACATGGAAATATTCGGGATCAACTCCCATATCCGGGAAGTCACCGAGCGGGTTGCGGCCGAGGGCTTCGTCGCCCTGGCCCCAGACTATTTTCACCGAACCGGTCCCGGTATCGAACTCGGCTACGACGACGCAGGACTGGCCGAGGGTATGAAGCACCTGGGCCAACTCGACGCCGACCAGATGATCGCCGACGCCGAGGCGACCCTCGGCGCACTCGAGGGACGCGATGATGTGGGCGGGAAGGGAGTCGGCGCCGTGGGGTTCTGCATCGGCGGGCACATGACCTACCTCACCGCCTGTACCACCGGCATTCGCGCAGCGGCGGCGTATTACGGCGGCGGAATCGCAGCACCCAAGGGCCCCGGAGGCGGTCCGTCTACCCTGAGCCGAACCCCCGGAATTCAAGGCCGCATTCATTGCTATTTCGGCGGCCAGGACGCGATGATCCCGGGCGGTCAGGTCGAAGCCGTCCGCAAATCCCTCGCGGAGGCGGAGACTCGCCACGATGTCCGGGTTTACGAGCACGCCGACCACGGATTCAACTGCGACCAAAGGGCGAGTTTCAACTCCGACGCCGCGACCGATGCCTGGACACGAACCCTCTCCCTTTTCAACGAGGAACTCCGTGACTAGGCCAAGAGCCCAGGCCGCGGAATTCTCAAAGGAAAGGGCGTCGGCTAGCATTCGCCCATGCTGACCGGAAACGAGCGGCAAGACTTCGAAGAGAAGGGGTTTTTTCTTCGGCGCGAATTCGCCAGCCCGGCAACCCGCAAGGCCATGCTCGACGATGCGGTCGAGATCAGCCGGGCGGCGGCCGGCGCAGGGCTGTCCGACGGGGCTCTGGTGATGCCCGAAAACAACCTGGCGAACCGGATCTCCCAAACCGCCGAAGACCGAGTCTCGAAGGTCTTCCGCCTACATCGCCGGCCGGCCTTTCGCCGATTTATAGAGGACCCCCGGATCCTCGACCTTGTCACCGATCTGCTCGGGGGCCGGATCGACTGCTTCCTCTCCCAGTTCATCTTCAAGAATCCCGGAGCGTGGGGGCAGCCCTGGCACCAGGACTCGTTCTATTTCCCCTTCGACCAAACGCCCCAGATCGGACTCTGGCTGGCCATCAGCGAAGCCACCCTGGAAAATGGCTGCCTACGGGTGCTCGCCGGATCCCATCGGGAACCGGTCCACGAGCACATCCCTGATCGACGGCCGGGCGCCAACCTCGGCTACGTCGAAATCGTCGACCACGACATGTCCCAGGCCACTCCCGTGCTGATTCAGCCCGGTGATCTGCTGGTCTTTCATAGCCATCTCATGCACTGCTCGAGCGATAACCGGAGCCAGGGAATCCGGGCCGCCATGGTCTTCCACTGTGCGAAGTCCGGCACGCGAATCCAGACGCCAGTGGATGTACCGGTCAACGACTGGATGGCCCTGCCCCCGGCCCCCGGCTTTTCGAAAGCGGACTGAGAACCGTCCCACACCCCGGGCGGCCCTTTGGACCACTCCGGGATCCTTAGGAGGCGTCGCCCTGGCGACCCCGTGCCATGACACCCGCGCGCCGGGAGGCCACTTCCTCCGAACCCGTTGCCGCCGCCGAAGCCACTGCCCGGTCCTTTTCCATCGCTAGGGCTTGTCCCAGAGGCATGCGCAGGCCCTCATCGATCAAGCGCTTGTAGGCCTCCAAGACATCGGGCACGCAAGATGCCATGTCCTTGGCGAGTTCGCGGCAGGCCGGCAATAAATCGCTCCCGGCCACAACCCGGTTCACCAAGCCCCAGTCCAGCGCCTGGGGGGCTCTAATGAAATTTCCGGAAAGGGAAATTTCCTTGGCACGAGCAACCCCGATCAGCCGCGGCAGCAATTGGCTGAGCCCCCAGCCAGGCAGAATGCCCACCCGGGCATGGGTATCGGCAAAGCTTGCATTCTCCGAAGCAATCAGCACATCGCAGGCCAATGCCAACTCGAAACCGCCGGTAATGGCGTGGCCATTGATCGCCCCGATGATCGGACCTCGGAAATCCGCCATGGCGTCGGCGAGATCACTGGCCGCCGAGGCGGCCGTATCCCCCGTCGTACCCGCAGCCAGTTCCTTCAAGTCGTATCCCGCACAGAAAGCCCGTCCGGCACCCGTCACGATCACGACACGGACCTCGGGATCGGCCTCCAATCGACGAAAGGCCGTGGCCAGGGCATCGCGCAACGCGCTCGACAAGGCGTTCATCGCTTGGGGGCGATTGAGAGTCAACGTCGCAACGGAGCCCTCGCACTCTTCCAAAAGCGGCCGCTCAGGCATCGCCACCTCGGCTGTCGGCACCCGGGGACGAATTCGCCCTGCCCCGGTTTTTCTTGTCCGCCGAACGACCGCCGGTTTCGAGCCGGCGGAGCCGGTAGGAAACGTCCTCCAGCAGGTTGCGGCTGCCGTTGATGAGGTCGGCCACGATCCCCGTGAGTAGCATCTGAAAGCCCGCCAGCATGAGAATCGCCGCGAGAATCAACGATTGGACGTGAAGGGAATGGTGCTCGGTGAAGAGGAAAAAATAGACGAAGCGCAGGCCAAGGAAGACCCCCGCCGACATCACCAGACCGCCCACCGCAGCAAACACTTTCATCGCGCCATAGGACGAATACACACGCAGCATCACGCCGGCGGAGCGCGCGATGAACTCGCCGACGTTTGAAAAGAGCCGAGACTCCCTAAGCGACTCGTTGGTCCGAATGGGAACGCTGACCGTAGGAATCCGTCGACGTCCCGCCTGGATGACGTGATCCACCGTGTGGTCGAATTCGGCGAACGTATTGATTCGCGATGCGGCTTCCCGGGAATACGCCTTGAAGCCGCTGGCGACGTCGGGGACATGCAGGTTGGCCAACCGGCTCACCGTACGACTGCCCAGCTTCTGGAGCCGTCTCTTGGTGGGCGAAAAATGACTTATCTCTCCCGGCCGTCGGTCTCCAATGACCAGTTCGGCTCGGCCCTCCATGATCGGGCGTATGAGCTTCGCAATGTCTTCGCCGCAATATTGATTATCGCCATCTGTATTGACGATGATGTCCGCATCTTGCTGCAAGCAATAGTCCATACCCGCAGCAAAGGCGTGACCGAGCCCGCGATTAGAAGCAAAGCGCACCACGTGTTGCACGCCGTGCTCACGCGCCACTTCAGCCGTTCGGTCGGTACTTCCGTCGTCGACCACGAGGATCTCGATGCAATCGATTCCTTCGAGGCTCCGGGGGATCGCCTGCAGGGTTGCGGGAAGAGTCGCCTCTTCGTCGAGACACGGAATCTGAATCATCAATTTCATGTTCAACCCCCCAGGCCCGTTCGGCCTTGGGCTGAGAATACGTAATTTTTCGGGTTTCGCGGCCGCTTGCCTCCAACACCCTCGTTCGAGACGGGCTTTACTCCAAAAAATCGATTCTTTAACTCTACTGAGCCGCTACGGGGCGATTCCTTCCGCTTCCAAGATCAATTCGGGGTTCAGTCCTGCGGGCTCGCGACCGATTCTCCTAGACCGGCCCGCTCTTGGCCGCTGACTCAAAGGGGATTTCACATGCGCATTTCTTTCAACTCTTTTCGCGCCCGAATAGCCGGTTTTCTGCTTCTGCTCGCCATGGCAACACCGGCCCAAGCCGCAGATTTCAGCGACCGCGGTGTCTACCTCGGCGTGACGGGCGTCTACACCGCCAGCCTATTCCAGGAAGAAGTTCTCAGCTATGGCGGCCTGCCAGCGAGCGTCGCCAAGGTCAGCGACTCCGCGGGCGTCAGCGCCCGCCTGGGTTATCGGGCGATGAGTTGGATCGCCCTCGAAATTCAATACGAGTGGCTGGATACCGTGAACTTCAGCAATGCGGCCCAGGGCAAGTTTGCCGAGTACAACCCCCAGACCGTGACCGCCAACGTCAAACTCTTTCTGCCCTCGGGTGCGCTGCAGCCCTACCTCCTGGCCGGAGCCGGCATCGGCTTCTGGGAACTCGATACCCTGGCTTTGGGATCGGGACCGGGAGCGGTTCCCGCGCAGCATTCTTCGGGCAAGGGCTTCACCGGGCGGGCCGGTCTCGGGTTGAACTTCCACCTCAGCGACCACTTCGCCCTGAATGCCGAGGCCGTGGCCGTCCTGAACACAACCGCCCTGGACCCCACCGAAACCCAACTCGATCAGGCTCTCGGCAACCTCTATTATTTCTCCTTTGGCGCCGGGCTCAGCTACCGGTTTTAGTATTCGCCGCCGATCCGGCGCGCTCAGTGGCGTGACCGAGGCCCAGTGAGGGCCCCACTCATCCGGCCAAGGGGGCAGAGTCCCGGGCAGCGAAAAGTCCCGGGCTTCTCCCGCTCCCGCCTTCATCCGAGTATCCTCGTCCCAGCAGTATGAAGCCTCTCATTCAAAGGCCGTGGCCACTTGGGATATATCTTCTCCTGGGATTTCTTGCGCTCTGCGCTCCGGTACGCGCGAGCCACGATTTGCTAGAACCGAATCCCGAGGCGTCCGCCGAGGGATTGGACCAGGCCTTCGAAGCTCTGGAATCCGGCGACTGGCATGACGCAGCCCGGATCTTCAACGATCTCAACGCGCAATTTCCAGACGAACCCGAACTGCTCTACTACGTCGGCGTGGCGGCGGCCAGCAGCGGCGATGACCTTGCCGCGGTGTCTGCGTTCGCCGAAGCAGCCGCCCTGGATCCGCAACTCGATTGGGTCCAGGCCGACCTCGGAATCAGCCTCTATCGCCTGGGCGAGTTCAGTCTCGCCGAAGAGCATCTTCTCGAAGCCCTGCTCCAGGGTCCCGAAGATGCCGACGTATTGTTGCACCTGGGCCTCATCGACCTGGAAAACGGACACTACGAGCGCGGCGAGCGAATGCTCGAAGAAAGTGCCGCCCTCGATCCTGGAGTCGCCGCCCTCGCCTTCTACCACGCCGCGAACTACGAACTCGACCGCGACAACCTCGACGCGGCCATGGGCTTCCTGGAGCGAGCGGCCCTGGCAGTTGGGCCCGCGGACTGGAAGGTCGCTTCGGCCCAACTCCTGGGCGCCCTGGCCCAAAGTGAGACAAGCGAACCCCGCATTCAGCTACGCGCGGCGGTGGGGATCGAGAACGACGACAATTTGACGGTCAGCGAACAGGACCTGAGCACGGGGATCGGAGATTTCGCCGGCACCCTGGAAGCCGGCATCGAAGCCCGAGTCCTCCAAAGCGGGCTCCTGGGAATTTCCGTGGGATACGATTTCTTCCAGAGCCTCCACCAGGACCTGGAGGAGTTCGACCTCCAGAGCAACGAGACCCATATCGAGTTCTATGGTTTCCTCGATGCACTGCAACCGGTCCTCGCCTACGCGTATCGCCGGGAGAGCTACGGCGGCGCCGACTACCTGGCTTCGCACATCGTGGATCTTGACCTCACCTTGTGCCTCTGGCGGCACACCTGCGGGCTCTTGGGCGGCGAATTCGAGCACCGCCGTTTCGACCCGACACCCGAAAGAGATTCGGACCGCTATTCCCTCCTTGTGGGGCAACAGACTTTCCTCTGGAAAGGCCTGGCTGCTTTCTCGCTCACCTGGGAACCCCAATGGCAGGACGCGACGGGCGACGCCTTCAACTACCAGGCGCAGATCGTTCGCGGGGGGATGACATTTTTCCTGGACAGTTGGCTGAAGGGACTTCTGGTGGGGGCCTCCTACGAGTTCGAGTCCCGGGACTACGACAGCGTCGACGGTTCCCAGGGATTCGTCCGACAAGACGAGCGGCATGTCATCTGGGCCGGGGCGGCTCTCCCCCTCTTCGGCCCCACCCAAGCCTCCCTGGACTACATCCGAATCGAATCACGATCGAATATCCAGGTGCTCAACTACGATGAAAATATCGTGAGCTTCAAGCTGTGGGTCTGGCGATAATTTTTCAGGAAGGCCGGATTCTTAGAACTCTTCCTTTGAACTCTTCCCTGGAACTTTTCCCTGAGCACTCTTCCTTAGAACTCTTCTTTGAAGGGGCGGAGATCGAGTTCCTGGCTCCAGGCCGAGGGATGCTGGGTATGGAGCATCCAGAATGCATCGGCGATGGCGTCGATATTGAGCATGCCCTGCTCCCCTCTTGCTTCCTTCAATTGGGGGAAGCGTCCATTGACCTGATCGCCATCGATCACGCCATCAATGATGACGTGGCCGACGTGGAGTCCGCGGGGGCCGAATTCCCGCGCCATCCCCTGGGCGACGGATCGAAGGGCCGACTTGGCCGAAGCAAAGGCGGTGAATGGGGGTCGAGCCCGAACCGACGCGGTGGCTCCGGTAAAGAGAATCGTCCCAGACCCCTGGTCGAGCATTCGTCGGGCGGACTCCCGGCCGACAATAAAGCCTCCGAAGCAGCAGAGTCGCCACAGGTTTTCGAAGAACTCATCGGTCATATCGAGCAGGGAGCTGAACTGGTTGTTACCGACGTTGTAGGCCACCAGGTCTAGACGGCCGCCTTCCTCGATAGCCCTGTCGATCAGGGCAACCACCTCGGCGCTCTCGGTCGCGTCGCAGGGAACCGCGGTCGCCCGCCCTCCGCTGGCCTCGATTTCCTCGACCACCGCCTCGAGCCGTTCCGGTGTCCGGCCGGCCACAAACGTGTGGAGTCCCTCCCTCGCAAAGCGGCGAGCCAGAGCAGCCCCCAGCCCCTGCTTGGCCCCCACACCCACAACCACCGCAACTTGGCCCTTCTCATTCGATCCCATGGATTTGATTCTCCTCCTAATCCCATGCGCGCGTCGCTGCCTGGAAGCGTTCTGCCACCCTGATCGCGTCGCCCCCTGCGGTCTTCTACCCCCGTCAGCCCTTGTAAGGAGGAGGCTAGCAGTTGGCATTCTTGATGAGGAAAATCGGCAATTTAGGGATATTCCCCAGTAATAGATGGGTATTCACTTCAGCGGAAATAGGGATCGGACGATACGTTCAACACGCACGGTTCTGAGTTTCACAGAGGGAGAGACCAATGCCTCGAAAAAATTCCGGGTTTACGCTCATCGAGTTGATGATCGTCGTTGTGATTATTGGCATCCTCGCAGCGACTGCGATTCCGGGCTATCAGAAGTTTCAATTGCGCAGCAAAACCAGCGAGGCCAAAGTCAATCTCGCATCGATCAGGACCGCCGAGTTGACCTACTCGGCAGAGTTCGGCCAATTCATCGAGGCCGATGCCTCTCCTGCCGGCCTAGGCGGCCCGGAATCCCGAAGTTTCGTCGACGAGGGCGACCCAGGGGAAAATTTCATGGCCTTGGGATGGGAACCCGAAGGGCGAATCTATTTCCAGTACGAAGTATCCGCGGACACGGATGCGTTCTCCGCGGCGGCCCGTGCCAATCTGGATGGCGACTTGGTTCCCCAGATTTGGGGCTACGTGCAGCCCGCGGCCGATGGCGACACCGAGGATATCCCGTTCGACTGCGATGGTCTCTACAACCCGCAATCGCAACAACGAGACCTGACCAATTCCATTGGTCGCTGCGAATCTTCCCACGGCCAGACTGTCTTCTAACCAAGGCATTTAACCAAGGCATTCGACCAAGTCTAGCCTCACAATCCCGCCGATTTATTCAGCGGTTGACGAGGTAGAGACTCAGCGCCGGCCAGTACGTGATCAGCAGCACGGTAGCCAGCAGGATCACGAAGAACGGGACCGTTGCCCGGTAGACCTCGAGAACCGGTCGCTCAAAGCGATAGCTCGCGATGAAGAGGTTCATTCCCACGGGCGGCGTGATATAGCCAATCTGCATATTGGCCAGGAATATGATTCCCAGGTGCACGGGGTCGATCCCGTATCCGATCGCGATCGGAAGGATGATCGGAACAATGATCACCAGGGCGGAAAAAATATCCAATATCATTCCAAGGGCCAGCAAAAATACATTCAATAGAATCAGGAACGTCAGCTTACTGTCGATCTGCGAGCGAACCGCGTCGAATAGCCGGGTGGGTACCTCGGTATCGATGAGGTAGTTGGTTGAGGCGAGAGAAACCCCGAGGATGATCAGGATTGCGCCCACAAGAACCATGGACTCCCGCATGATGCCGGGAAGCTCGGCCAGGGAAATCTCCCGACGAATCACCACCGTGACGATGAGGACGTAAAGAGAGGTCACTGCGGCCGCTTCGGACAGGGCGAAATAACCACCGTAGATTCCGCCCAACACGACGACGGGCAGCGGGATTTCCCACGCCGCTTCGCGCACCGCTCCACAGGCTTCGGACCAGGAGAACTCCTTGTTCGTCTCAACAATACCTCGAGCCCGCCACATGCTGTACGCGCCCAAAAGAGTCACCATCAGAAGCCCTGGGAGCAGACCCGCGGCAAAGAGGTCATCGATCCGGACGGCCTGATCGAGATTCATCTGCTGGGCAACCACTCCATAAAGAATCAACGGAAGGGCCGGAGCAAAGAGCAGACCCAGACTTCCCGAAGTCGTGATCAAGCCCAGACTAAAATTCTCGGGATACCGCGCCTCACGCAATGCGGGGTACAGAAGCGCACCCAAGGCGACGATCGTGACACCCGAAGCTCCCGTGAACGCGGTAAAAAGTGCGCAGGCCACCAGAGAAACGATCGCCAGGCCCCCGCTGAGCCAGCCCAGCAGAGCCTGGGTGAGACGCACCAGTCGCGCCGGCGCGCCACTTTCGCCGAGCAGGTAACCGGCGAAGGTGAAGAGGGGAATCGCCAGCAGGACAGGGGTCTCCGCCAACCGATAGATCTCTATCCCGATGACCTGGAGGTCGACCTCTTCCGCCGCGAAGCCATACATTGCACTCGCGGCGATCACCGCGAAAAGGGGTGCCCCCGCCAGGGCGAGGAGCGCGAGCAGAATCATCGAGATCACGCTGGGCCTCCGCCGCTCGCACGGGAAGCAGGGTCGTTACGCCCTCGGCGCTTCGAGAGCAGCCACCTCGCCCGGGCCCAGGCGCGAAGCCCGTAGCGAATCGCAATCAGACCGAACGCCACAGGAATCACGCTCTCGAACATCCAGGCGGGGATTCCAGAAAAGGCCGTGCTCTCGAATTTCCACTCGTCGGCGACAAAGCGCCCCGAGTGCCAGGCGACCATCCCCGCGACTCCGGCGGTGAAGGCGCTTGTGACCAGTCCGAGCACCGGGGCCAGGGTCTCGGGGAGAATTTTCGAAGCGGCATCGATCCCGATATGACGGTCCGAGCGGCTCGCGGCGACCGCGCCCATGAGCCCCACCCAGAGCAGAAGGACCCGCAGCAAAGGGTCCACCCAGCCGATGCCCGCATCGAAAAAATTCCGCAGAAAGATCTGGAGGGGAGCCAGTACAACCATCGCTCCCAGAAGCAGGGCAAGGAAGACGTCCTCGAGCCGGTGAAGCCCCCGTAATATCTGGCCTGGCTCGGTTTCGTCCCGGAACTCGCTCATTCCTCTGGGGACGCTCCGGCACGATGCTCCTGAAGAAGCATCAGAATCTCGCTGATCAACGCATCGGAATAACGCCCTGTCCCGCGCATTTCCGTGGTCGCCTGGGAGCTTATACTCCGCCACCGTTGGACCTCATCCCGGGACGAGGCCGAGACAAACTCGATCCCCTGATTTTTCAGGGCCTCCCGAGCATTCGCTTCGTCGGCCCGGTTCGCCAGATCGAGTCGCTTGGCTGCAGCCTCGACCACCTCCCGGATCACATTGCGGTCCTTGGCCGAAATTTTAGCGAACACCTTCTTGTCCACCGCAAAAACGCCTGCCAGATACATGATGGGTACGTCGGTGAGATACCGAACTCGCGTGTGCCACTGGAACGCGATGGCACCGATCGGCGGTGCGGCCACCGTATCCACGAGACCGGTTTGCAGGGCTGTGTAAACATCGGCGATGGGCAGGGGAACCGGCGCAACGCCGGCGATTCGAAGAGCCATATCCGTCATCTTGTCGTCTTCGACCAACCAGACACGGGTGCCCTCCATATCCTCCACCTTGCGAATGGGCTTCTGGGAGAGCATATAGGCAAAGCCCCCGTCCGTGATGGCCAGGGCCTCGAAGCCATTCCGGGCAAGACCAGCCCGAAGCTTTGCATCGAGCTTTTTGCGAACGAAATCGACTTCATCGTAATCTCGAAAGAGAAGAGGAAGGCTGTAGAGTTCAATGTCGGGGTAGATGCCTGCCAGGGCACCGCTGGTAAATGCGCCGCCGTGGAGTTGGCCCGCGCGAACCTTTCGCAGCACAGTCTTGTCGCCACCCATGACGCCGCCGGGGTAGAACTTGAGCTTCACACGGCCCGCGGTCCTCTCTGTGATTTCCTCGCCCGCCTTCCGCATCTCAACCAACCAACTACTGCCATCGGGCACAATGGTTGCAATTTTCAGGGTCCGTGCGGAAACGCTGGCAGCCGCCATGAGCAGAAAACTGAGCGCGAGGATCGCGACAATTCGGTTCGAAGTCGAAGGGCGGATCATGCTTTCTTCCTCTTGCACTCCCTCACAGCTCTAAGGGTCTGCGGCTTTTCAACCTTGCTAGAAATAATCATCGGCATCCAGAAGCAGTTCCTGGGCCCGCTCCTGGGCAAGGGTATTGCTGAGCGTATAGCCCGGCGCGACGGGGTCCACCTCGATGACCTCGGTCAAGAGTTGATCGTGCAAATCGCGGTCAAACACTAGCCTTGCGTAGTTCTGGGCAAAGAACACTTTCGCCATGAGGTTTTTCCCCTGGGAAATTTCGATGGCGCGCTCGAAATGTGTGCGGCCGATCTCCGGAAGTCCGCCCAGGTGTGCCGGGCGCAGGGTGTAGAGAACTCCCAGGTAAAGGTGGGCTCCACCGTCGGAGTAGGACTCGTCCAGGGCAATGATCCTTTCCATCAGGGCCTGTACCTTGGGCAATTCGGCCACCGCGTTCCAGTCCCCGGAATTCGCCTGGATCCAACCCGCCCACGCGCTCGCGAATCCGTAGAGTGCGGGCAGTTCATCCTTGTCGGTCTTCTGAAGCTGGGCCTCGAAGACATCAAACGGGCCCACAATCGAATCACAAAGCGCTTCGTCGTTCATACAGAGCACCCGCTCACTGTATGCCCGCGCCTGGCCATTGAGCGCGGCGTTTCGCGCTGGGTCGTCGACAAAGGCCGAGGCATAGGCGGAGTAAAGCTGTGCCGCTGCAAGCAGGAGGTCTTGGTTATTGGGATTCCCAGCGATCAGGCCATCGATGAGAATCAGGTACGCCGGCGCCCCATCACGAACGAGCAGAGGATCCGACTGATCCACCAGGGCCGCCGAAACGTTGTCCGCCAACCCGCTGGTCACGTTACTGACAAGGATTGTGCAGCCCAAATTGGGCAGGAAGAAAATTAGAATGCAAATCAAGCGGGCGGCATCCAATCGCATAACGAAATATCCTAGCAGGAGTTGGTCTGGAGGTTGCGGCAAGGCGGGGAATCCTGCTCGACGCGGATGCGTTGCCAGCCCGCTAGGATCTGGTCTCAGCCGGAGCATTTTTGACTCCGATCGACCGCGGAATCCGCATTGGGAAGCAGCCCACCCATTGGGCTGACGGGAAATAGCATGGCCGACCCGGCGAACCGGGAAATCCAGACGCCAGACCCGGAGCGCACGCTTCCTCTCTCGGCTCCACTTCTTCTGGCCGCCCCGCCCCTTGTGTTGGCAGCCGGCACTCTCACCGGGTTGGGGCTTTTGCGGGGTGTCCCCCTTGGCCCCGCGGCTCTGGTTGCCCTCGTCATGACTGTCGTTCCCTCCCTTGGGGTCGCGCGCCTGCTCTCTCGGCGGTTCACCTTGAGTTGCTGGCTCTGGTGCGTCCTCCTGTTAACCAGCCTGCCGCTTTATTTTCCAGGCGAGCGCGAAGAGGCGGCGCGCGTGGGTCTGGGTAACCTCAGCGCCTTTCTTGGTTCCGAAACTTCTCGGGCGATGGGGGCCGCAGGGGCGTGGACCGTGGCGCTCCTGGGCACCGACCCCACCCCCGCGGTGCCTCTCCCCCCCGAGCCCCCACCCGCGCCGGCACCCACCCCCACGGTACGGGTCCCTCTCTCCATCGACGGGCCCGAGCCCGTGGCTTCCTGGCCCGGCGGTTTGGACGAGGGGGTCGAACTCCCCTACGAGGGAGATTCGAGTTCCCTGCACATCCAGGTCGAGATCGACGGCCCCGTGACCGGTGAAGAGTTCACGATGATTTTCGATACCGGCGCCACGTTCACAACCCTCGACTACGCGAGCCTCAGCGCGATTGGTGTTCGGGTCGAGGGCGATGCACCTCGGGTCACGCTTTTGACCGCCAACGGAACCATCGAGGCCGCGCTGGTTCTGGTGGATGCGGTCTGGCTTGGCGGCGCCCCGGTCGAGTGGGTCACGGTGGCGGTCTGCGACAGCTGCACGAATCCTCCAGCCGTTGGCCTGCTGGGCCTCAATGTCTCCCAACGATTCCAGGTCTCTCTCGACCACGACCGGCAGTCGATCAGCCTGCGGCCACGAGCAAGCAGGGACAACAGGACTCTAGACATCCGAAACTGGTTGAGGATCCGGTCCGAAATCACCGAGAACTGGGATGCCAGCGTGGAGCTTCGGGTCACTGGCATGAATGACTCACACCACGAAATCCAGCACGCCGCCATCGACCTCCAGTGCAAGAACTCTCGCTTTGAAATTAATCTCGATTCGATTCCTGCCTACGGCGAGAGCACGACCCGGCTCGAACTACCGCGAGGAACCGACTGCCGCGAGCAAAGCTTCGAAGTCACCCAGGGCCTATGGGAATTCGACCGATTTTGATCGTCTTGGCATCGAGGGCATTTCCGGGTTGGGGCTTTTACTGTTGGGGCTTCTACTGCTGGGCGCCCTGAGTCGCCACACCCGCCTCCAAGAGTTCATCGATCTCGACCTCCGTGTAGCCGTGTTCGCCCAGAATGGAGCGGGTTCCGGAACCGAGCGAGGGCGGGGGAGTGCGCACCCCCGTAGGCGTGTCCGTGAACGTGACCGGATGACGAAGAAGTTCCAAGTCGCCATCCTGGTCGTGGTGGACCGTGCGCGTCAGTTGCAAGTGGTGCGCCTGGGGATCGGCGAAAGTCTCGTCCACCGAAAGAACCGGGCCACAAACAATTTCCGCCGCCGCTAAGAGTTCCAGCCACTCGTCCGTCGTGCGCTGTACGAGTCGTTCCTCAACCAGTTCTCGTACGGCTTCCTTGTTGGACAGCCGTGCTTCGAAGTCGACGAAGCGAGGATCATCGGCAAGCTCGCCGGCACCAATCACCTCGAGAAAGCGCGTCCATCCCGAAAGAACGGCGATATTGATCGATCCGTCCCGGGTCGCGAACAAGCCCATGGGAAAGAGAGTGGGGTGGTCATTGCCGGCCTGGGAGGGGACCTCGCCGTCCATCAGCCAACGGGCTGCCTGGAAATCCATGAAATTCACCATGGCCTCAAAAAGCGATGTGTGGACCCACTGCCCTCGACCCGTGCGCTCTCGGGCATAGAGAGCGGCCAGCACCCCCTGGGTCAGAAAAGTTCCCCCGGCCGTATCAGAAATGGCGATCCCCGTGCGCCAGGGACCTGTTCCAGCCGGGCCCGTGACGCTCATCAACCCGCTCATGCCTTGAATGATCTGATCCAGTGCTGGCCGCTGAGCGTAGGGGCCGTCTTGCCCAAAACCCGAAAGGCTTGCATAGACGAGCCGGGGATTGAGCTTCGAAAGCGTGGGGTAGTCCACGGCCAAGCGGTGCTTGACCCCCGCGCGGAAATTTTCAACGAAGACATCCGCACCCTCGATCAATCGATAGAGAACCGACCGCCCCCGCTCGCTTTTTAGATCGAGCACCAAAGAGCGTTTATTGCGGTGAAGGTTGTAGGCATCCGACCCGGAAAGGTCGCCTCGGCCCGGGGCTGAAACCCGGATCACATCGGCGCCCAGATCTGCGAGTTGCCGAACGCAGGTGGGCCCAGCCCGGGCAATCGTCAGGTCGATGACCCGGATACCCTCCAGAGCACCCGGTTCGTCATCCCTCGGGTGGTAGATGCCCTCTGCCATCTCGACTCCCCTCCACTCCGAGCGCTATCGACCCTTGAAAATCGGTGCGCGCTTCTCGAGGAATGCCTTCACGCCCTCGGAAAAGTCTTCGCTCGCGAAGCAGGCCTCGAGCACTTCGGCGATCCGCTTGGAATCCCGGCGGGCGGGCTCCCGCTGCAGTTGACGCGAGAGAACCTTTACGCTGCGCACGGTGAGTGGCGCGTTGGCCGCGATTTCCTCCGCAATGGTCTCCACCGTGAGGCGCAATTCGTCGTGCGCAATCACTCGATTGACCAACCCCATGGCCAGGGCTTCCGATGCCGAATAACGCCGGGCGGTAAAAAGAATTTCCTTGGCATGGGAAGGTCCGACCACATCGGCCAGCTTCTCGATCCCCTCCAGCCCGTAGCCCACCCCGAGCCGAGCCGCGGGAATCCCGAAGCTCGCATCAACGGACGCGTACCGAAGGTCGGCACAGAGTGCGACAGCCAGACCACCTCCAATACAGAAACCATCGATCAGCGCGATCAGGGGTTTCTCGAGGCGACTGAGCGTCTCGAACGCATTGGCCCCTCCCGAATCAAGCCGCTGAGACGTGCGCTTTCCATCGGCGCCGTCGAATTGCGAAATGTCGGCGCCGGAAACAAAGGCCTCGCCCCCCTCGCCCCGCATGACCACGACCCGCACCGAGTCGTCCGACCCCAGCCCCTCGGCCGCTTGCGCAAGCTCCTTCCACATATTCGACGAGATGGCATTGCGGCGCTCGGGGTGATCGAAAATGATCCAGCCCACAGCACCTTCGATGTCACAGCGTACCCTGCCCGGCATCTTCCCAGTCTACCAGAAGGCCCAAGGCCCATGTCCGGCGAACTTCACCCCTTCCGCCGATCCAACGCGTCGCGAATTCTGGCGTGCTCGGCCTCGTCCAGACTGAAGCGGGCCAAGACAAGAGTCGCGATCAGATAACATCCCATGGGAAAGAGACCGTAGAGCGCTTTGAGCGCCCATAGGGACGACTCGCTCTGGACTTGATTCGCCACAAATCCCGACGCTTCGAGAACAAAGCCCGTCAGCATCAACGTCAAACCGACGCCGAACTTGTAGACAAAATTCCAGGCAGCGAAGTAGGTGCCTTCTTTGCGATCCCCGGTCTGCAGTTCGTCGAAATCGATCACGTCGGCCTGAATCGAGGGGGCAACCACCGCACCCGCTCCACCTCCAAATCCCAGAACTGCCGCCAGTACGCTGATCAGGACCGAATCTCCATTTTCAAGTAGAAACATCGAACCGAAACCAAAGGCCGATACCAGCATCGACAGAATCCAAATTCGTTTCTTGCCGATCTTCTTCGAAGCCCAAACCCAGAAGGGCACGGACAAGGCCGAGGGGATCATGTAGAGCAGGATATAGAGAGGTGCGAGTTCCGGTGTCCCCACCACGTATTCGGAGACATAGATGGTCAGCGCGTTGATCGTCGCCACCCCCAGGCTCTCGGCCAGGAAGACGATCAGTAACAATCGGGCATGGCGGTTACGAAAAACGTCCCCATACGCCCGCAAGGGACTACTACCCCCTCGGCCCTGGTAGTCCGCTCGCTCCTTGACTCGGACAATCATCCAGAGCGTGCAGAGACAGCTCGCAAAGACCGTGACGATCGAGATCCGCGAAGCCATTTCTCGCGTATCCTCGGCTTCGATCATCAGGAACATTGCGCCCAGAGCCGCAAAGGAGCCCAGGATCCATGCGATATGGCGGCCACCAAAAATTCGAGTCCTCTGGTGGGGGTCGTCGCTGATTTCGGCGCCCATTGATTGGTGGGGAACGACGACAACGGTCATCGCAGTAAAAAACAGGACGATGCCGACGCTCATCCAGGCGATCAGGCCCCCCTCGGAAAGCCCATCCGCCGGGCTCCATATCATGTAGAACGCCACCGAGAGGGGAATAATGGAAGCCAGAAGCCAGGGGCGACGTCGGCCGAGTCGGCTCCGAGTTTTGTCGGTCCAGTAGCCCGCCAGGGGATCGGTCACCGCGTCCCAGATCCGCGACACCCCAAAAATGAGTCCGATCACACCGGGCGCAATCAGTAGAACATCGGTAGCGAACTTCATCAGGTACATGTTCACAAGCAGGAACATGAACCCCGTCGTGACCATGGGAAGGTTGTAGTCGACGATACGCGCCAGGGAGACGGGACTCGCGTTCGGCCGAGGATCGGCGCCTCCCCGCAGATTTTTCTCGCCGTCCAGCCCTTCGCTCATGTCACCTCCCGTGAGGATCACGGCCGGATAAAAACCCAAGCGAAGCCATGGCCGCCCACATCTTCACGGATCCTCCCGATACGGGCAACTCGAAACCTGGCATTGATTGAGGGTGCGGGATTGCTTGTTCGGCGTGGATTGCGCGCCACTCATTCCACGCCACTCATTCCGCGTCGCTCCAGTGAGGGTAGTCCGAACGAAGCTTTGTCAAATCGAAATTCTCCTCCAGCCACTCGATCACCTCGGGGCTGAGGCTCAGATCCCGTGCCGCCCTCGGCGGGGACAAATCGAAACGCCCGATTTCCCCATTGGGCGCCAGCAACGCGAGTTGCCGGGGCAGCGCCAAGACCACCAGATCCACGGCCCTTCCCGTGTAGTGATCCGAGGCCCGTGCACCTGCCTCGGTGGCGTAGACGACCTCGTAGGTCTCAGCCATCGCCCGAGCCGCTTCCCGGGTCGCCTGCCAGCCTCCGGGATGCTGCCACTGGATCGGGACCGCGAGTTCCCATTCACCTCGCGCGCGCTCCAGCACCTCAATGCCCGCGAGCAAATCCTCTTCGTCGGCGGCCTGACTCAAAACGAATGCACCCCACATCAAATAGCCGCGCTCCCGGCTGCGTACTGTGGAATTGAGATACACCTGCGCCCCCTGAGCCCGAAGCTGATCGATCAGCCCACGGATTCGCGAAGCGAATGAAGCGCCCACGCGAATCCCGGCGAGGGCCGAAAGGGCTTGCTCCTCCTGGGATGGGTTTCGGTAGCGCATGGCCCAGGCCGATCCGAGGAGGTCACCGTCCCGGGCCGGAGCCAGATCGACCTGGGGCTGGGGAGGGTCGAGGGAAATGGAGCCATGATCTCCGTAACGCCGCGGCCTGCCCTTAAAAATATCGTCCGGGTGCAGAAGAATCCCAGCCCGCCGGGCTCGGCTGGGCGTCACCCAGACCTCAGCGCCACGCAAACCCAGGGGACCGTCACGAAGCAAATCATCGAGAAAGAAAATGAAATCCTGCAAATCCACCGGGCGGCCGAAGCCCTCGCGAACCCGCACCTCGAGCGGATCGGGGCCCGGCGCTTGGGCCAGCGCCTCCAGCCGGGGGCCATCGAATTGGACCCCCGCCAACTGAATCGACCAATCCGCCAGGCGCCGACCGGCGAAGCCCAGGGACGGGGCCAGGTTTTCCGGATCCACCGGAGGCGGGATCACGTCGAAGCGCCGATCCGGGCGCAGCACCCGAGGCGACTCGCCCGATGCTGGCTCCCCAAAGGCCGGGGATCCAGCCGACGCCAAGAGTCCGAGAGCGAGCGCCATCGCCACCACCATCATCATCGCCATAGCGATAGCCACACCCCCTCGGCGCTTCGCCGAGGCGCTCCAAGCCCGGCCCTCGCCCAGTTTTCCCCGAGACGGACTCAGCACGAACCCTTTAGTCAAACAAGCCACGGGCCCGCTCGTTCCGGGTCTCCCGCGCCTGATGATGCAGGCTGAGTTGCCCTCGGGCCCGGTAGAGATTGTGCTCCCCGGCCGTTGGAAAGGCCTCCGAGTCCCACGCGAAATGGCTCTCTTCCAGGGCATCCGCCGCGAAGCGCGCACACAGCTCGAGGCTTACCCGTTCCAAGCCCTCCACGAGAGAGTCTCTTTCGGCCTCGGAGAGCCGAAGCTTCAGAGCCCCGAAATAGCCCTCTGCCGAAGCGCGAAAAATTTCGAGATCGATCCGAGCATCCCCAGGACCCTCCCCGCCCACGTTGCACCAGGAACGCCAGGCGTCGCCCATGTCGTAGTAAAGGGGTAGGCGCGAGACCGTATCGAGATCAATCAGCGACAGGGCGACATCCCGCGAGGGCGGATCGGAACCTTCGAAGAGCAGATTGCTGAGCTTGAGATCGCCATGCAGGATCCGCTGGGGGAGATCGCCTGGAATCGGCGATTCCTCTTGAGCGTCGAAGATCTCCCCGGCAAGCGCCTTGATCTCGTCGCGGAGGGGATGGTCGGGATGCTCCCGGAGAGCGCGACCCAGATCCGACAGGTGCCGAGGCATGTCGTGGAAGGGAAACCCAATGGGCTTGAGTTCCCCCTTCCAGTCCAGCATTCCGCTATGAAAGCTCGCCACCAGGGCGCCTGCGCTGCGCGCCTGGGCGGGGGTCTGGCACTTGCTAAAGCTCACTCCGGGCAAGCGCTCCATGACCCGCCAGCGGCCGGCGACGCCCCGATCGGAAAAAAGGTCTCCCCGGTCGGTTTCCAGCAACCGGGGAACGATAACGCCCCGGCGGGCGAGATGGCTCGAAACCGCCTGGATATTCGCGTGAATGCCGTCGGAAAAATCCGCGTGTACTCGCTGGGCGATATACTCTCCGCCCGCGGTCACGACTCGCCAACTCTGGTTGATGAGTCCTCCAGCAAGGCGCTCGAACCCCGCCCCCTCGAGCACGGACCAGGGGGTCAGAGCATCGAGAACCTCCTTGGGCCCGGATCCGGTGGCGTGCTCCATAGCAAGAACCTAGTCGGATCACGGCACCCGGGGCAAGCGGCGGCCCTTCACACCACACCCGGAGCCCAAAAATTAGCCACCTTCTGAAACCATCGCCTGCAGGCCGCCGGCCAGATGCCGTAGACTGACCCTCCAGTTCATTTCGAGGAGGCAACCCCATGAAATTCGGCATCATGGCCCCTTATGTCCAAGGGCCCCTAGAGGACGGCGAGTACGCGGCCAAATTTGCTCGACTCGCCGAGGACACGGGCTTTGAGTCGATCTGGGCAGTGGATCACGCGGTCATGTGCCCGGATTACGAATCCCGCTATCCCTACGATCCCAGCGGGCGATCGCCCTTCCACGAAAACGTCATCCAACCCGATCCCCTGACGTGGTTGGGTTGGGTCGCCGCGCATACCCAGCGGATCAAGCTCGGCACCGGCATCTTGATCCTGCCCCTGCGCAACCCGGTGGTGCTCGCCAAGACCGTGGCCAGCTTGGACCGGCTCTCCCGCGGTCGGCTGCTCCTGGGAGTCGGCGTAGGCTGGGTCCGCGAGGAGGCCGAAGCCGCAGGGACGGACTTCAACACCCGGGGCAAGCGCTGCGACGAATACATCGAAGCCATGCGGGCGCTCTGGCGCGAACCGGTCTCGAGCTACAAGGGCGAGCACGTCCAGTTCGAACGGGTGGTCAGCCAGCCGAAGCCGGCCCAGGAAGCCGGCGTTCCCATCTTGATCGGCGGCCATAGCCCGGCCGCCGCTCGCCGGGCGGGTCGACTCGGCGATGGTTTCTACCCTCTCGGCGTTTTCGGCGAAGAACTCGACGTGCTGCTCGCCACCATGCGCGAGGCCGCCCGCGAGGCCGGGCGCAACCCGGAGGAGATTGGCGTGACCGCCGTGGGCGCGCCCAAGCCCGCGCTGATCGAGAGCTTGGCCAAACAGGGCGTGGAACGCGTCCTGATTTCCCCCTCGAGCGGCAATCTCGAGACGCTGGGTACCAGCCTGGAAACCTTCCAAAGGGAAATCGGAGAACCCTTCGCCGACTGACGGATTTCCGGCGCACCCCGAGCAACCCGAACTCGGCCAAAGCTTGGCGTCCGCCCGGGGTAGGGCCTGCTATTCAATGGGCACACCGAACAGCGGCGGTAAGGCAAGCAAAAGGAACTCGGCGAACGAATGTTGAGCACAGCCCTGATCGGATTTTTGATGGGAGTGGGGGGATCCATTCCCCTGGCCGGCCCCATCACCATGCTGATTCTGGGATACGGTCTCGAGGGGCGCATCCGCCAGGCTGCCCTGGTCGCCCTGGGCTCGGCGCTGCCCGAGTCCATCTACGCCGCACTTGCGCTCTGGGGTTTCGGGGCACTGGTGGACGAGTTCAAATGGGTCGGGCCAACCTCCCACGCCATCGCGGTCCTGGTACTCCTGGGCGTGGGCCTGTTCCTGATCCTGCGTCCCCCTTCGAGTAAGGAATCCTCCACAGGCACCGCCACCGAGGGCGAGGGGGCGAAACGCCACCTGCTTCTCGGCCTCAGTATCACCGCCCTGAATCCCGCCTTGATCTTCAATTGGGGTGCGGCGGTCACCATGATCTACTCCCTGGGCCTCGTGGAGCCCAAACCCCAGTTCGCAATCCCCTTCGGACTCGGGGTCGGTGCAGGTATCCTCAGTTGGTTCACCGTCGTGCTCTACTTCCTGCACCGCCATCACAAGCGAATCTCACCCAAGGCTCGCGAAAACCTGATGAAGGGAATGGGAATTCTGCTCTTCGGACTCGGCCTGCTGGCTGCGGCCCGGGCCCTCATCAACCTGTCCTGAGAACCTGGCCTATTAAACTGGCCTATTAAACTGGCCTATTAAACTGGCCTATGAACCTGGGAACCTGGCCTGAGCGAGTTCTACCGGGGCAACCTCTAACAAGCACCGGGGCTCCGGCTGGGGACTGGGCCAACCTGTCGGCAGTGAAAACCCCAGCCCTCCGGCACTCAGCCCGACTCGGCATGAAGCGAGGACGGAAGCTGCGGGCTGCTCCCGGCATTGGCTCGGAATCTGTTGCACCCTTTGAGCTGACCCACGCCAGTCGTCGAGGAGTTCCATGGCCAAGGATTCGAAGAAGACCCAACCCGAGAACGGCTGGGGGCCGCTACTCACCGATCTTGAGAAGCGTCGCAAAAGCGCCCGGGCCATGGGGGGAAGTGAGAAACTCGAGAAACAGCGGAGTCGCGGTCAACTCAACGCCCGAGAACGCATCGAAGCGCTGGTCGACCGGGGCAGTTTCCACGAGTTGGGGACCTTGGTGGGCGCCGAGAGCGAAGGAGTCCCCGCGGATGCATTTCCCGCGGGCATGGGAAGCATCGAGGGTCGACCCGTGCTGGTGGGCGCCGAGGACTTCACCGTCATGGGGGGCTCCATCGGCCTGGGCGCTGCGGACAAGCGCTATCGCCTCACGCAATTGGCAAGGGACGAACGCGTACCCCTGGTTTTCATTTTGCACGGCGCAGGCCATCGCATCAGCAACGCCTTGAAGGGCCACGGTCGCTCGCCCAACGATCTCCAGGGTCTGGTGGATCTGGCGGGGATCGTTCCCACGGTCTGCATCGTCGCTGGACCCGCCGCTGGCCACAGCGCCCTGGCCGCCCCACTCATGGATTTCGCGATCATGACCCGACAAGCCGCACTCTTCTCCGCGGGTCCGCCCCTGGTCGAAGCCGCCCTCGGCGAAAAGGTCAGCAAGGAAGAACTCGGGGGGCCGGATATCCAGGTCGCCGAGAGCGGTGTTGCCCACAACGACGTAGAGGACGACCGCGCGGCCCTCGATCTGGCTCGAAAGTATCTCGGATTCTTCCCGAGCAACGCCTGGCAGCGCCCGCCCTCGGCGGAAACAAACGACTCGGGCGAACGCCGGGTCGAAGACATTCTCTCCCTAGTGCCCGCCGATGACCGCAAGCCCTACAAGATGAGCAAAGTAGTGGCGCGAATTGCCGATGAAGCCAGCGTCCTCGAACTCCAGCCGCGCTACGGCCAAAGCCTCTTCACCGGGCTGGCGAGGCTCGGTGGACGGTCGGTGGCCATCGTGGCCAACAACCCGAGTGTCAGGGCGGGAAGTATCGATCGTGAAGCGGCGGATAAGGGCACCCGTTTTCTTGAAATTGCCGGCAGCTTTCACCTTCCGGTAATTTTCCTCGCCGACAACCCAGGTGTCATGCCGGGTACGGTGGCCGAACGCAACGGTGCACTGCGCGCTGCGGCCCGAATGTTTGCCGCCCAGCGCAGGCTCCGGGGGCCGAAGCTCCACGTCACCCTCCGCAAGGCCTTCGGATTCGGCAGCAGCATCATGGGCATGAACCCCTTTGACGACCAAACCCTCTCGGTCGCCTTTCCGGGCGCAACACTCGGGGCCATGCCCGCCCGGGGTGGAGGTGTGGCGTCGAAGGCCGACCTCACCCAGCAGGCCGAGCTCGACGCGGCGGAACTCGGCGGCCCCTATCGAGTTGCCGACTCCATGGGATTCGACGAGATCATCGACCCGCGCGAGGTACGGAACGTACTGCTTCGCGGTTTGGCACTGTCGGCAGGGCGAGAGGCCGAAGCCCCCGAGCCCCTAGCCCGGCGCGGCGCCCTCCCCTGAAATTCATCATCCCTCGGTTGCTCGGGATCGTATGGGCGACGAAACATTCCGCCCCGGGCACTTGGGCCCTCATCGATTCAACTGCGGTACTGAACTACGTCACTGAACTATCGCGCTGAGCTATCGCGCTGAGCTATAGGAACGACAGCATCGAAGGATGGGCTCCTGCTCCCCCGACGTGTCAATTCGCCCGGTGCAGCTTGGGCCGGTAGTGCCCCTGTTCAGGGCCATCGAAAATTTCATCGATCTGGGGATGACGACAGGGTTCACCGCTCTCATCGTGCAGCAGGTTCTGCTCGGACACGTAGGCGACGTAGGTCGTCTTGACGTTCTCAGCAAGCAGGTGGTAGTAGGGCTGATTTTTTACCGGGCGCACATTCTCGGGAATCGAAAGCCACCACTCTTCGCTGTTGCTGAAGGTCGGGTCGACATCGAAGATGACGCCCCGGAACGGATGGATCCGATGGCGGACAATGTCGCCGATTCCAAAGCGGGCTTTCCGGATTTCGGTCGTCATCGAAAGAGTCCCTCCAGATGCAATCTTACTCTAGCCTCGATCACAGGCGCCTTGTAGACCTTTCCCCCCTGGAAACGAAATCTTTCAGGCGATGCCCCAGCGGCCGATCGTGAACGAGTGTGCGACTCTCGGGCTCCGATTCTCGAAATGAAGGAGCGGCCTGAAATGAACAAAATAGAGACTGTTGTCCTGACCCTCGGCCTGATCGCAGCGTTGGGAGCGTCCCCGGCTTGCGCACCGCGCGCCATGCGGGGAGGCGCGGGCACGGAAAATCCTGGGATGGATGCACCGGCCATGAGCACCACCCTCGACCGCGCCGATATTGAGTACCTGGTTTCACAGAACATTGAGGCCCTCTACACATCCCGATTCTGGCTGGGAGAAGTCGTGGGCGAGGGAACGCCTCCGATTTTCGCCATCTGGCCCATTGAAAATTCGACCTCCGAGCATCTCGAAGACCAGATGCTGACTCTGCTTTCCTCCATCGAAACGAGCCTGGTCAATAGCGGGGAGGTCCAGGTCGTCGCGAAGTCCAGGCAAGACGCGCTGGCCCGGGAAATCGGCATCCAACAGGGAGCCATTTACGATCCCCAGAGAGCCGCGCGACTGGGTGCGCAACTGGGCGCCGGCTATTTCGTCACGGGGAAGATCACTGGGGTTGACGAGAGGTTGCAGAAGACTCGACGCGTTCAGTACAGCCTCTTTCTCCAGGTTCTCGAACTCGAGACCGGACTGGTCAAGTTTCAGCACGAAGCGACCCGCAGCAAAGCCCTCAAGCGCTGAACTCCCTGACTTCAACCCGGAACCGATTCCGGCACCGATTCGAACACCGATCCCGACACCCGTCCCGGTGGCCAAGGCAGCGGCTGGGTCGGCGTCCAATCGGGAGGCGCGCAATGGGCAGGCTTCCAATAACGAGAAAAACGGGGAGACAAATGGGACTTCCCCGGAATCCGGCCCTGGCCTACGCCTTCGCCCTGCTCTTCGTGTCCGGCTGCGCCACTTACTCGGATCGCATGACCACCGCGCAAGTGGACGTGGGCGCCGGACGTTACCAGGAAGCCATCGGCCAGATCGAGAGCGCTTCGGGCCTTCCCGCCGTCGGGATCCCCGAAGAAATGAATTCAGACATCGCCCTCGGACTTCTCAATCGGGCCACCCTCGAGCAGGCACTCCAGAATTTCGGACCGAGTAGCCAGGATTTCCGGGCAGCGGACGGAGAACTCGAGTTGCTCGATATTGCCAATGACACCTCGGGTGAAATTGGCCGATATTTCTTCAGCGACAGTGCGACCCGATACCGCTCCTCGCCTACCGAAAAACTCGCGTTGAATGGCTTCAACATGATGAACTACTTGGCCCTGGACGACCTGCAAGGTGCTCGGGTCGAGAGTCGCCGATTCAGTGTAATGCAGCGGTATCTCGACGAGTACGCCAAGGGCCAACCCCATGCCGCGTTCGGTTCCTACCTGGCGGGCTTCACCCTTGAGCGAATGGGCGAATATACCGGAGCCATGCGCTACTACGACGAGGCCCTGGCGATTCACGATTTCAAATCTCTTCGGGAACCGATCCGGCGACTCTCGTCCCTCACCCCCTATCGGGGCAAGGCGATCGAGGCCTTCCTGGCCGACTCCAAATCCGACCGCGCCCTTCCGTCCGAGAAAAACCCGAACGCCACGGCTGAAATTCTTGTAGTGATCAGCGTAGGGCGCGTTCCTCACAAAATTCCCGAGCGAATGCCGATTGGCGCCGCGGTCGGCCTGGCGGGAAGCCTAATCAGCGGGGATCCGGCGGTGCTCGGCTACTCGGTCTTCAAGGTCGTCGTCTACCCCGGACTCAGTCCAAGCCCAAGCGGGCAATCGAAGGTAGGGCTGCTCGTCGACGGGCAGCGCGTGGAACCCGACCTCGCCAGTCGCCTGGGGAGCGAAATCCGCAAAGAATACGAAAGCATCCAGTCGTCCATCATCGCCGCCGCTCTCTCGCGAATGATCGTTCGCGCCGCAGCGGCCGAGGGTATGCGAGCAGCGGGGGATAGCGCGAGCAGTGGGCTCGGCTGGGCGTTGGCCCTAGTCACCGAAGCCGCCATGGTGGGCATGGACAAACCCGACACACGTTCATGGCTTTTTCTACCCGATCGCGTCTACGTCTACAGAACGAATGTCGTCCCCGGGAAACACCGAGTGGAAGTTCTGTTTGGATCGGGTCCCCACGAGTCGTATCGACAAGAAATCGAGGTCGCATCCGGTAACTTTGTTGCCGTCGTAGTCACCGCCCCCCGTTAGGCGCGGGGTCACCGCATGAAGCCGCCCACAACGGCGAAGGGGAGCGTGGCCAGGTCGAGGGGAATCGTGAAGATCAAGGCCAAGGGCTTCACCGCCGGGGCCAGGGTCGACCCCATGACGGCCTTGGTCATTCCGAATACGTACTCGTTGGTATACCCCCCGCTCGCTTCCAGATCGAGGGTATCCCGGGCCATGGCGTTCCCATGCCCAGCATGAATTTCGGTGTGGAGTGCGGCATGAGGAGCAACCCCATGAAACGCCGAGTCAATGGCTTCGCTCTCAACCGAGGGCCCAGCGGAGAGCCCGGCGAATTCATCCGCCCCAGCCGGCCCCAGCATCAAGAGGCTCGTGCAAGCGACAGCTGAACTCAACAAAATAAATTTTCGGACCACGCTCTCCAGCAATCCAGATCCAAGCATCATTTTCCCCAATCCCTTTCGAGCAATATTTGTTTCCTCGTTGAACTCCAGGAAGCAGTATGACACAGCCGCCCGTTCATCCGCCCCGCAGAACCTTGCCGGGAAAGCGGTCCTTGTGTTGGCCGCCCTCGACGACCACTTCCCCGTTCACCAGGGTGTAGTCGTAACCCGAGGATTTCTGGGTCCAACGCCCAGCGCCCGCCGGGAAGTCGAATACAAACTCGGGCACCTCTATATTGAGGCCGTCAAAATCGATCACATTGATATCCGCGTACTGGCCCGGTGCGAGCCGACCCCGTTCGCGAATCCCAAAAGCATCGGCCGGGGCCGATGTCAGCCGACGAATGGCTTCTTCGACAGATAGGCTCCCCCGCTGGCGACACCAATAACTCAGCAAATAGGTGGTGAGACTCGAATCGCAGATGCCCGTCACGTGGGCTCCCGCGTCCCCCAGGCCGAAGAGTGTCCCGGGGTGGCCAAAGACGTCCTCGATGTGCTCGGCCACCTGGTTGCTGCCCGCCGAAGCGAAAATCTGGCGACCGGCGGTCTCGCGAAAAAGGTCGACCATGGCCTCGATGGGGCGTTGGCCCCGGGCCGCGGCCACCTCATCCAGGCGCGGCGCATCCGTGAGTTCATACGCACAGCGATCGGGACCGAAGAGCGTGTACTCCGACCCAATCCGGAGGTCTACCTCGGGGCTGACATCCACAAGCCCACGCCGAACCAACGGGTCCTCCAAAGCCATGAGGCGCGCTTCCGGGGCTTTCTCGTAAAGGCGCTTCCACGCGGACGCACGCACGGGCGAGTGATTCAAAAGGCCCACGAAGCTGAGCACCGGCCGGGGATTGAACATGGGCCAGATCTCGGCACCCGCCGCCCGTTCTGCGTCGGCGGCGGCCAATACTTTCCCGTGAAGGGCGGGGACCAGTTCATGGGTAAACATGCTGAAAATAACTGGACGTCGGACTTTCCGGCTGATTTCTCCCATCCGGGCCACCTCCCGGCAGGCTTCGGGGAATTCGGCGGTGGAATCGGTTTCGCCGAACCCGGCCACCCACTGCAGAACGCCCCGGCGGTGTTCACCCAGTACGGTGGCCAACGCCGATAGCTCCTCGTCCCGGGCGAAGGTTCCCGGAATCGGCGTCCCGTCGGGCATGCAGTGACTTCGCGTCCGCGAAGTGGAAAAGCCCAGGGCACCCGCAACCATGGCCTCGTCCACCATGGCGCGCATGGCGTCGAGCTCCGTGGTCGTGGGAACGCGGTCGGGATCGCCGCAGCCCTCCCCCAGAGCGCCGACCCGTAGGGCGACGTGCCCCACCAATGCGCCCACGTTCACGCCCAGAGCATGCGCACCCAGAGCGTCGAGATAGCCACTGAAATCCTGCCAACTCCAGTCGACCCCGGCCATGATGCTCTCCCGGGGAATCTGCTCTACGGACTCGAGGGTCTCTGCCAGCAGCCCTCGATGCTCGGGCTTCACCGGCGCGAAGCCCACACCGCAGTTGCCCACCACCACGGTGGTCGTCCCGTGCCAACACGCGGGCGTGCCCAGGGGATCCCACAGCAATTGCGCATCCAGATGGGTGTGGGGATCCACGAAACCCGGAGTCACCAAGCGGCCCCGGGCGTCGAGGGTACGGCGCGCCGACCCCCCGGCCTCGCCCACCGCAACAATCCGATCGCCGTCGATGGCCAGGTCGCCGGCAAAGGCCGGGCTTCCACTGCCGTCGATCAAGGTCCCGTTTTGAATCAGCAGATCGTACACGCCGGAAATCACCTCCTTGGGCACTCGGCTCCGGGGCCGACCCGGACCCGAACAGGGTACCGACCTCGGGGCCAGAGGCCACGGCCCCCTCGAGGCACTCCCGCGCCAGGAACGTTCAAGGCTCGCTTGCGATAGCATTCGCCTCCCCAAATCAAGGAGGCGAGCACGATGAACACCCAGGGATTCTGCAAGCCGGGCTTCGAAGGAGTCCAGGCCGCGTTCGAGGCCAACTTCGACAAGGGAGCGGAATTGGGAGCCAGCGTAGCCGTGACCCTCGACGGGGAGCCCGTCGTGGACCTGTGGGGGGGCGATGCCAACCCCGAAGGCGCCCCATGGGCGAAGGACACGCTGGTCAATGTCTACTCCACAACTAAGACCATGGCGGCCTTCTGCACCCTCATCCTCGCCGACCGGGGAGAAATCGATTTACACGCCCCCGTGGCCGACTATTGGCCCGAGTTCGCCCAGAACGGCAAGGCCGAGGTTCTCGTGGCGCACGTCATGAGCCACAGTGCCGGGCTTTCGGGTTTCGATCCCCCCCTTGCCGCGGTGGAGGAACTCTACGATTGGGACGCCATCTGTAAACGATTGGCGGCCCAAGCGCCCTGGTGGGAACCCGGCACCCGCTCGGGCTATCACGCAATTACCCAGGGCTACCTCCAGGGCGAAATCGTCCGCCGAGTATCCGGGCGTTCCATCGGCCGCTTCTTCCGCGAGGAGATCGCCGAACCCCTGGGCGCTGATTTTCACATCGGACTCGACCCCATCCACGACTCCCGGGTGGGAGAACTTGTACCCCCAACCGTCGCCTTGGGGGCCAGCATGCAGGAGCCTGACTCCATCGCCGCCCGCACTTTCGCTGGAGCAGCCCTGGATGCCACCGAGCCCCAGACCTCGGCTTGGCGACGCGCGGAAATCCCCGCGGCCGGCGGCATCGGCAATGCGCGGTCCGTGGCCCGGGTGCACTCGGCCCTGGCGTGCGGCGGCAAAGTGGATGGCATTTCCCTCTTGTCCGAGGCCGGGGTGTCCCGAATTCTCGAAGAACAGACCCGGGGAGAGGACATGGTCCTCGGCGCCCCCCTTGTTTTCGGCATGGGATTTGGTCTCAACGACCCGACCTTTCCCATCAGTCCGAACCCCCGCGCCTTTTTCTGGGGCGGATGGGGAGGGTCCCTCGCCATCGTCGACCTCGACGCCCGGCTTTCCATCGCCTACGTGATGAATCGCATGGAGGCCGACCTGCTTGGGGATCTCCGGGGAGCAGGCATCGCCGGAGCCGTCTACGCTTCCCTCGCTTCCATCGCCGCCGTCGCCTAGAGGCGCACCCTCCCCCGAGCCGTAGCGGACGCAACCGTGGAAGCCCGCTCCCACCGAGATTGAAACCACGAAGGGGCGAAGCGAATTCATGCAGACCATTCATCAACTGGGCATCCAGTTCATTCTCTTCCTTCAGTCATTCCAATCCCCCGAACTCGACCAGTTCTTCCATTTGGTCACCCAGTTCGGCGGCCGGGCATACCTCTTCTTGATCCCCATGCTGATCTGGTGCTTCGCGCCTCGCCTGGGTCTACGCGCATTGCTTGCCATGCTGGTGGCTCAATTCGTGGTCATGGTCATGAAGGATTTCTTTGGGCAGCCCCGCCCCTTCCTGATGGATGCTCGCATCATTTCCGATGGGGAGTGGGGACTCAGCTTCCCCAGCGGCCACGCCCAGGGTGCCATGGTCTATTACGGACTCATCGCCGCCTTCGTTGCCCAACGGGGGGTCACTCTCGCCCTGGGCGTTCTGATCTTCCTGGTGGGTCTGTCGCGAACCTACCTGGGTGTCCACTACCCCCACGATGTCATCGTCGGATGGCTGATCGGTGCCGGACTCCTCTACCTGTGGCTCACCCTGGAGGACTCCACCGCCAGTATCTTCCGCGGTCTCTCGGCGGAAAAGCGAGGCTTACTGGGCGTTGCCCTGCCCCTTACCCTCGCGGCTGTGCACAATTTTTTCTTCGACAACCCCAGCACCTACATGATCGCCGGTGCCGTCAGCGGGACGATTTTCTGCCTGGCCTCGCCCACGACCCAGCTCTGGTTCGAAGGACGCGACCGGATCTGGCGCAAGCTGGCCCGCTTTGCCCTGGGCATGCCCTTACTGCTCCTCTTGATCCAGGGCATCCGGTACACCTGGCAAGCGGAGCCGAGCTATCCCCTGGCCCTTTTCACCTTCGTCAATGGCGCCGTTCTCATGCTCTTCGTGGGGATCGCAGCCCCGCGCCTCTTCGGCTGGCTTCGCCTAACGCCCCAATCTGCGAGTTAAACACTGGGCGCCACGCGCCCCGAGAGGAATGCCATGACGAACCCACCCAATGGGTGTCCGGGCAGCGTCCTGATCGTCGGCGGAGGCATCGCCGGCCTTGCCCTGGCGGGCGCGCTCCACCGCCAGGGAGTGGCCTGCCAACTCGTCGAACGCGCCGAGGCCTGGGCCCCGGTCGGCGCCGGAATTATCCTGGGCGTGAACGCCATGGCGGCCCTACGAAACCTGGGGCTGGCCGAAGCCCTGGAGAGCGGAGCCCAGCCCCTGGAGAAAATGACCATCAAAGACGCCGACAATCGCCGGCTTGCCCGCACGAATCTGGCGGACCTTCAACCCCGCTTCGGTGTCAGCCTGGCTCTCCACCGCTCGGATCTTCACGACGTTCTCCTTGAAAGTGCCCGGCGCGTCCCCATGCGCATGGGGACCACAGTGACTTCCATTGAGGACCGGGGGGATTCGGTCGCCGTGGGTTTCAGCGATGGGGACAAGGACCTCTTTGACCTGGTCATCGGAGCCGACGGTCTTCACTCCCGGGTACGGGAACTGGCTTTCGGCCAACGTCCCCTCCGCTATTCGGGCTACACCTGCTGGCGAATGGTCGTGGGTGGGGGTGGGGGCGTTCCTGAAAAAGGCGCCCAGGAACTTTGGGGCGTGGGAAAACGTTTCGGCTTGGTCCCTCTCGATGGGGAGCGCGTCTACTGTTTTGCGGTGATCAACGCCGGGGCCGGCGAACCCGATCCCGCAAAGGGACGGATCCAGCGGCTAAAGCAGCATTTCTCCGAGTTCGGCGGCCCGGTGCCCCATCTCCTTGACCAACTTGTCCAGCCTGAAGAATTGATCCAGAACGATCTGCACGAAATCATCCTCCGCCCCTGGTACCGGGGCCGAGTGGTTCTCGTGGGAGATGCCGCCCACGGCATGACGCCCAACATGGGCCAGGGAGCCGCCATGGCCCTGGAAGACGTCGCAGTTCTCACGGAATTACTGGTAGCCGGACAGCCTCTTGCCCAAGTTCTGGACGAATGGGCCCGGCGGCGGGAACCCCGAGTTCGTTGGATACAGAACCAGTCGCGAAGAATCGGGTGGGTTGGACAGTGGAAGAACCCACTGGCTTGCCGGGTCCGCAACCGACTGACCCACTGGCTTCCCGATTCCAGCACCACCCGTGTGTTGGCTTACCTGGCAGCACAACCCATCTAGGCATGGGGCATGGGGCACAGATCCCCAGTCGCCTAGACTCTCGGGTTACCAACCCTGGAGGGGGGGGTGTGACGAGACAAACGAACGATTCGTACCCAAGCACCCGAAATTCGAGATCCCGAAAATTCGGCGCCTGTCTATTCTGGACCCGGCGATTCAGCTTCCTCTTTGCCGTATTTGCTTCCCTTGGGTTCCCCACCGCGTGCATGACCCCTCCGCCCATTCACGAGACGCCCCCCGACGAACTCCGGGCTGAAATCGCGCGGGACGCGCCCGGGCTTTCCCGACGTTCGGTGGTCATCCCGCACGAAATTTCCGACGAGCACTTTGCCTTCATTCACTCGAAGGTGGATGACCTCGACGACCCCTCCCGGGGTGCCCAGGCCCTGCTGAAACTACTCTTCGACGATCGGTATCTCGGCCTCCAATACCGGTGGGGAGAGACTGAAAGCGCCGAGATCACCCTTGCAAAAGGAGGCGGCAACTGCCTTTCCCTGGCCGCGGTACTGGTGGGCACCGCCCGGCGCTATTCCGGCGCCGCCCGGTATATTGAAATTCAAGATCACCCGGAACGAAAGGACGTGGGCGACCTTCATATTTGGTCCAGCCATATTGCTGTCCTGCTTCCCAGTGTGGATGGACCCCTGATC